>WLWD01005184.1_pt1 | contig 32057 bp, 17 predicted proteins | sample 6712731 | NCBI WGS metagenome assembly WLWD01 (sample SAMN12718690, study PRJNA576275) | sponge metagenome | isolation source: marine sponge | host: Mycale hentscheli | place: New Zealand: South Island, Marlborough, Capsize Point | collected 2014-11-01
CTCACTTTACCCAATCCATACTCTCACTTTACCCAATCCATACTCTCACTTTACCCAGTCCATACTCTCACTTTACCCAGTCCATACTCTCACTTTACACAATCCATACTCTCACTTTACCCAATCCTTACTCTCGCTTTACAGAGTCCACACTCTCGCTTTACCCAATCCATACTCTTGCTTTACCCAATCCATACTCTCGCTTTACCCAGTCCATACTCTCGCTTTACACAATCCATACTCTCGCTTTACACAATCCATACTCTCGCTTTACAGAGTCCACACTCTCGCTTTACCCAATCCATACTCTTGCTTTACCCAATCCATACTCTCACTTTACCCAGTCCATACTCTCGCTTTACCCCATCCATACTCTCACTTTACCCAATCCATACTCTCACTTTACCCAGTCCATACTCTCACTTTACCCAATCCATACTCTCGCTATACCCAGTCCATACTCTCACTTTACCCAATCCATACTCTCGCTATACCCAGTCCATACTCTCACTTTACCCAATCCATACTCTCGCTATACCCAGTCCATACTCTCACTTTACCCAATCCATACTCTCACTTTACCCAGTCCATACTCTCACTTTACCCAATCCATACCCTCGCTTTACCCAGTCCATACTCTTGTTTTACCAATCATTTACATACCTTAGCTACTGCCACTTCCAATCAGGATATTTCATTGATGAGATTTCTTCACCACTCCTTCTGCCTCTGATGTCATATGCAAAAGTAACAGCTCCAGCAGTTTAGATTTTACGTCATCTCACTCCACTAGTTGTTGCAGCCTATGCAAATAATAGGATAATAGCATAGATTGTTCACCCATACAATTGCCTTATGCTAGCTGCTATTTCAGCACAACTTAGCTATAACATACCGAGGGGGTTAAACCTAGGATCCCCCAATCCCCCTTCGAACTTTGGAGAAAATATAGCACAGCAAATGTTCAATTGCTTGCTATCTACTTCGAACAACCCAAATTAGCTTTACCCAATCCATACTCTCACTTTACCCAATCCATACTCTCACTTTACCCAGTCCATACTCTCACTTTACCCAGTCCATACTCTCACTTTACCCAGTTTATACTCTCACTTTACCCAATCCATACTCTCACTTTACCCCGTCCATACTCTCACTTAAACAATTAATTCCAAAATGAACCCCTGAGTATTGGGGATTGGAGGGGGAAGTTAAACCAACAAACACATCCATCTCTTTATGGTCATGGTAACCAGTAGAACCATCATGAACAGCAAAAGTCATCTACTAGGCAGCTATAAGGATACTCAGCCCACTATGGTTGGAAACAACCAACCTCTCTGTATTCTAATGTGTTTATATATGAGATTAAACAATTACAATATATATGAGTTCACTCAATTATGGTGTAGATTGTGTAATAAAGTGCTTTAATTAGAGAAAACACCTATCACATAATTGTTATAGTTCACAGTCGTAGTCACACATATCTTAATGATATTCTGTGAGATATCTACTCCATACTGAACTCCATTAGAGTTAGCTCATTAAACCTTATTACTAATAAGTCCACAACAATTACCAACTCTACAATTAAGCAAGTATGTGTGTGAAGTTAAAACTCCCTGTAAATGCATTTATAAAACCAGATCAAACGAAGTATATATTAGAGATGATATATGGCTTACAATTAGATTGTGCAATAAAGTGTGTGTTTTAGTTCACTGGCATAATGAAGCACCATAAGTGCGAACCTTCAGCGCTGTGGGACGACATCCCAACTAAATTGGTGGGGCCGCCCACATTCCAGGAACTATGAATTGAACATTATATGTTTGTGCTTGTTTTGGATTCAGTTACATGTATTTTCGGTTATGGGACTTAGTTAATTTTTAAAGTCATGTCACCTGTGTGTGTCTACATCTTGTTGTTCATTGTTGTGTTGTCCGGGCTGTGCATATAAGACTTCGTGTTTTGTGTGTGCAGTCAGTCAGTTCTCAGCTGCCATTTGTGCCATCTGATCTCGTTAGATTAAACTAGTATAATCCTGAGTCCACCTTTCGAGGGGGGGCTGTCGAGGGGAAGGCATACTGATTCTGGTGGTAGCAGCTTAATTGCTGTCACCATTGTGTGAGCCTGAAGGAGGAACTCATGAGCTTCACTGAGGGAGGCCCACAAGTGCCACTATACACTAGCAAGCTATTTACAAAATCATCTCAGGACCAAATGAATGATTTATTGGCTATTCTAATTAGGTATCAATATAGCTTGAGCAATGAAAACAGTATATGTAAAAGCTGTCTTCATCAAAGAAGCTAAAAGGCCAGAGACATTTACCAGTATCCATTTTCAATGTTAACCTAGAGCTACAAAATGTAACACTGAAGGTTAACAACATATGTGACCGGTTTGGGAAAATCGGCCTAAACGCGGCAAACAATTTTTTTCAGTATCCCCGGGTAAAGCCTTATGGGTAGATTTTTTTCGAAAAATTTTTTATGGCAGAAATGGATAGACACCAGCTAGCTCTAGCTTATGACGCAGTTGTAAGCTCTGGCGTGCTCTAGAACTCACACTAGGAGGCTAGAAACACTAGCCGGTTGGACTTGTGCACGGAGAGTTGCTAAGAAATTATTGGCGGGCTTTTCACTAACAGCGGGGAAAAAACTATAGCTAACTAATTCACTTACTATTCTACATAATTCACGTACTCACGCAATTCTCGCCATCATAGTTTCTTATGGAGCCCTGCATTAAGCCTTTTAGACTTCTTTCAATCCGCCTGTAACCGGTTCATTCCATAGTGTCCCGGAGACATGCAGTAATAGTATACGGACACAAGGCACGCCCCCTGACCTAGCAACGCCTTTACCCGGCGTTTTTTTTTCGAAATCAGCAATAATAAGTTTAGCAAAAATACTGAAGTGTTGTAGTGCGTAGGACGAAGACGGCTTGTGCTACAGCTTCCAAATTAGGAGGAAGGCATCCCAAGGCCCCGTGCAGCCTACTGGTAGAATAAACTAGAAAACTTTAGATGCCGCGTTTAGGCCGATTTTCCCAAAACCGGTCACATTATATATATATATATATATAATTGGCGAGCGAGCGAAGAGAGTGAGACACTATCAGGGGTAACACAATTGAAAATCGGGGATATTTGTTTGTTTGAAAATATGTGTGGACGTACGTATGTCATTTTGTATTTTGACCCTCGTAACTCCAATTCCAGCACTCGTTAACTTTACAGTACAAAGCCAAACCATGATGGACAGCAAGAAATTATTTGCTCAAGTAATTATGACGTAATGATAGGGGGCAAAACCCACAAAAGCTAGTACTGATGCAGAGCTGACAGCTTCGTGTTTCTCAGCCTGAAATTTCAAAATGGCACCATAAAAGGTCTTAAATGGTTGTTTTGAATTAGCTCATACCTAAATTAACAATTAAGTGTAGTAATTGAGCATGACAGACAAACGGACAGAACACAAGTATTGTAATCCTTTTGCACACACGTGGTGAGGGCTAAGAATGAAAGTTCCATGAGATATAGTAGTAACTCCATACTGAATGTTGTTCATTCATACTCCTTAAAATATTGTACTAGCTGTTCGGGCGAGCTATTGGGGGTGTGGTTGGGGGGGGGGGGGACGACGGAAGTTATTTAATAATCAAGTAAGTCACGAGGTTAAATTCTTGTGATAGAGATAAACTCATACAAGATGAACGCCATGATTTGTGATAGCATTGAAGGAGATGTGGGACACTTGTATCATGAGCTCAAAAATGCTTATTAAGCCTCAGCTTGTATGTGCAAGAGAGTTATAGTAGTCGTCTCGTCTGTCACGCTCTGATATGGGAGATTACTAACAATTAACTGTTGATTTAGGTATGAACTTACTCAGAACGAAGATTAGGACCATTCATTGTGCTGTTTTTTTTTTTTATTTCGGGCTAATTGTTGAGAAAATGCGAAGCTTTCACCACCGCGTAGGTACCAGCTTTTGTGGGTTACGCCCCCTATAGCATCACGTCACAATCACATGAGCAAATAAAATTACCAAGTTCAAAGAAGTTAAATTTCACGTTGAATATGTATACCGGTGAGTGTTTCTGGCTAGTTTAGCATCTTCTCTTATGAAGACAGTGTTTCTATGTACCATTATCTTGCTCGAGCTATAATATAGCTCGAGCAAGATAATGGTACATAGAAATATTATTGTTGCCTGATTAAAATAACTAATAAATATTGCTCGTTCTTTTGGTCTGAGATTATATTGAAATAGCTTGGTAGCTGTGGGGCCAGAAAATTCAGCGAGTGACTCCACCCAGAGGGCGGAGCCACAGAAGCAGATACCTAACAGAGAAGCAAGCAGGAGCAGGCTGAAGAGCCTGAAAGAACTTGTTAATATAATAGAACTCATTAGCAAGTAGTTAGAGAGTTTGTGGGTGGGTGTGTGTGTGGGGGGGGGGAAGGGGGGAACTAATTAGTGGTAGCTCCAAGAACATTCTTGTCCAAGTGTGTGTGTGTAGCGTTTATTAGAGTTTTGTTCTAGAAACTTCCTTTTGTAGGCGTGTCCTGGCCTGTACTATTTAAGGCCAGTCCACGCAAGGTCATAGGTCAAGTCTTTTCTATCCGTTTCTGTATTCTATGTCATCATACTTGCGTATTTGAATTAAAACTTAAATCACTTGACGCTTCAGGAGGTAGCTACCTAATCATTCTATCTGGGAGTTGTGATAACTGGAACTAGTGGCAGCAAGTACCAAGGCAGCCCGGTTCCTGTTCCTACATAATCAAGCAGCCCGGAGCGCAGCCTCACAATAGCGCTGAGGGTTCGCACCTTTGGTGCTTTATTATAATACGCAGTAATAATGCAAAAATCCTAAATTTTTGAATTCATTTTGTGTACTTGCTATAATTTATATACAGGCTGTTTAAAGAAAAATAAAACAAAATACGTATATATATAATATATATATATATATATGTATATATACTAATAATAGGAACTTTTCTCATTCTAGCAGCACATGTTAATTAAAACTTAACCCAACGTTTCGACTTCTTGCCGAAGTCCTCTTCAGGGGTCAACTGAAGTTGAACTCTCCATGGTGATATATTAAACACAATGTAAGCAGCAAGATTACTGGAGGGTATGCTTACTGTTTAATATAATACTGAACGGTGATTTGCAGGCAGCACAACCAGCATCCTGGAAGCTCTAAACCCATGTCTCTGTTTAACTTGTTGTTGTCAGGTTGTTATGGACTCTTCACTCTATACCATATGAATATTGTGATGCATACACTTTACCTCACTGCTATGTAATTCACCCTCTTATTTCTTTCTTTCTAATCCTATCCATACATCGATCTATATATTCCCAGTTGTGTACATCTTGCCTAATTCATTGCATATAAACCCTTTACCTCACGCATGCGTGAATGGATTGTGAACAGACTATATCATTGTCAGCCACTCCCCTCTCAGTTCAGATTTCCCACGTGTTCAATAAGTTACAACAAGACTTGAGAGTGTATGGGATTTCCCTAGTGGCAGTGACTTTGGAGGGAGGAAAGTGGCCAGAGCTGAGACACCTGCGCTGCTCTACTCCATTCTACTCCTACCCATGGGTCGAGGCTACTGAACTCAGGTGTCATCTGTATCTGTGGAGCTTCCTTGATCTTTAACTCACGATTCTTACTGGCTCTGTCTACAACTCCTACCTCTTCCCCTTTAAGTCAATCTCCTCACTTCACTAAGACTAACTGCGACTCATAAGACCAGCATAGCCACACAACTTCTCGAGGGGTCCATGTTGTTATCCCAGATTTGGTAATGGTCATCAAAATTTTGAAAATATAACTTGATAGTGTTAAGCTAGCCAAATTTCCCATCGTTGCCACAACATCAATCACGAAACATAACACAAAGTGTAATGTTATACGTGTGTGCATAGGCAACAAAAAAGCAGAGGATCAGTGCATGTACTTCATTATGTTACATAAGTAGGAAAATAAGTCAAGAGCACATTAACAGTATGGAAGAAGGGGGGAAAGCCTCATGGAAAAGGTGGGCTATATAAAGAGTAAGAAAGAGAGTACTGTTAGCCATTGATACAGCTAAATTTTACTGCACAGGATATACAGTGTAAAGTCAAAGTACAGCTAGATACTATCCTGAGTGGTCATTTTCAATCAAGAAGCACTTTGGCACATATGTACACATGAACATTATCAGATATTATTCTTGCACAAGAACAGCTACAAACCCTGAATATGTGTCACCTACAATCACTATTTGAATGTCAGACAACTTACAGTCATAAAATTCATATAAGTTTAACCACTCAAGCTACAGTATTATGAAATCATCAAAATAAAACTTGAGCTTTGATTTTATTACATGTATACCCTTATAAACGCTCACCTACATGATAACATAGGAACCATGATAGTGTACGAGTGTGTATACATGTATGTATGTATGTATGTGTGTGTATGTATATACGTGTGTATGATATGTATGTATGTATGTATGTATGTATAGAGCTGGGCGATATACCGGTATTATCGTTGCACCGCGATAAAAAACTGATATTGCCTTTTTTTCAGAAAACTGTTGGGGTCGTTAAACTAATGCATGAACTTCATGCGCACGACAGATTAAAGGAACAGCCATTTCGCGGTTTGCAAACATGTCCGTAATGTACTAGCAAAGTTTTAAAAGTAGCTAGCAGTGGTTGCGAGTTAAAATTCTGTCTAAAGAAAGCCAACATAGTCTTGCCCCACGGACTAACTTTGTCTGGATAAAATTTACTTTGTTAAATATTATTTATGAAATATCATATATCGCTCTATCGCGATAATGCAGGTAAGTATCATATCGCCTGTGATTATCCAATATTGCCCAGCTCTGTGTATGTAAGTATGTATTCATGTATGTATGCATGCATCTATGCATGTATGTATGCATGTATGTATACATGTATGTATGTAAGTATGTATGTATGCATGTACACTCAATCCCCTCTTAACCAGGCACCATGGGACCCGAGGGTGTCTGTATCTCAGAAATGCCAGCTACAAGGGAATTTTTCCAAGCATTAAGTACAGTCCTCTTTCACTTGCAACCCTCAGTAGGCTTCTCTACAATTTTATGGAACCAGAAATAACCGGCTTGTGCTGACACAATTGGGTAATGGTGGTCAAATTAGCGAAATTGTGAGGCAAGAATTGATTAATTGAGTGGCTAACTTGTGCCCTGCCCTGTAAAGAGGCGTGCCTGTAATAGAGGTATTTGGATAAAATAGGATTGAGCGTACGTATGTATGTAATGTTTTAACAGTGCAGACCTGTGTATGTGTGTATGTAGATACAAACTAGTGTAATAAGTGTTTTCATAAGCACTCTGAATAAGTCCACAGTGAGTGCACCTTTGCTATTACAAATATATTATATATAAATTACTATATACACATACACACGCACACAATTTAGCGAGTGAGATATGGAGAAACTTTGGCGGTTGAATCAGAATTCTACAGATCAGAAATATCTCATCAGGAGTGAATTTTAGCTCACTGGCCAAGGTTCGTAAGTACAAATCTTGTTGCTATTAAATACGTATGTAATGTATTAGCACTACATTTTTTAATTAATGCTAGTATGTGTCTCACTATCATCACCCCCTGCTCACTTTCTTTCAACAGTATCTTCGGCAGATTGTACAACATAAAGAGAGAGGGCCGAGTAAATGAATAGGGTACTACTTTCTACATAACACAAATTACACGGCCGGCTGACCAAAATAGCATTTCTCCTCTCAAATTTAATATTGAGAGGACATCATGTCTGCTAAAATTTCACTTCTTATCAGAAGCCTGTATAGACATGTACTATTAAAAACAAATGGGTGCATTAATTTTTGAGTATGTGTGTGTGTTATTTGTTTATCGATATACAGGATTTCAACGAATTGCTCGTAAAGTGACTAGAGCCCAAATTTTTCCATCGCACCCTATATATTTCAGGTTGTCTAACTGTGCATTAAATGAAAATATGTATGAGTTAGTCACTAGAGTATGTATATATATAATTTACCTTGAATAAAAGGTAAAAAGCCTCTTTTCTTATTAGTGTAGGTTAAAAGTTATTCAGGAGTTCCTCACCTCTTATATTGAAGTCCAAGAGTAGCTATTAGCACACTCTTCACGGAGGAACACCGAGTCTTCTTTTAATGATACTTTTGGACATGTGTTGACCCTGTGGAGTTGGGTTTCACCTCCTACTTCACAACCCTACATACAGAGAGTCACAAGTAAAATTAGCTTAAATACAGTTCATTTAAACTCAAGATCCTTAGATTGGAGTTTGTGCTCTGCATTATTACATTCCATAACACATTCATACATTAGATATTTTGTAGCCAGCCAGGCTACTTCAGTAGTGCATAAGTAGTTGTTCAAAATTTATACCTTCATCAGGGTATATTATCAAGGGTAAAATTTCAAGGTCTAACATTTTCAAAGTTTCAGGGGGCAATCAGTGTTGAATCAGCAATTTCCGTAAAAATATGGATGAATCAGTAAGGTGGGAGGCTCTGTTCTATGGACACTCCACATATGTTAAATTCCCTTCACTAGTGTTCACCTGTCCCAAACTCCGTTCCAGTGATGAACTCCACTCTGAAGTCAAATCTCTTCTCTCTCTCCCCACCCCCCCCCCGCGACATGACGAGACAGAGTGGCACAATTTAGGTAAATTGATAGACCAACCAGAATGACAACAGGGCACCAATTACTGTCAACACTATTTCTCATACAGTAAAGCTTAGTTAAAGAGACATCAACTGTTGAATATATTATTGTATATATTAATTTCAAAAGAAAAATGGCTTATAGTTTTCATTAAAAATTCCTCACTAGCAAGTACAATACAGTTATGGTGCAACAATGAAGACCACAGAAATTTGATTCAGTGGCTAATGGGCTTGCTAGCAAAACAAAAATGAGAGAAGGGTACTAACATACTTGCCCTATGCTACTTGAGGCACTACTGAAGAAATACCAGTCTTTGAATTGACCAATACGGTTGTTCAGTTTTACACCGCTTTAGTCTAGTGCGGACAGCAACAGAGTACACTATAAGCGTACCAGTTGTGTTTTCACTCACCGGGATAAAAATCCATGAACGCCAGTAAGAGCAGACCAGAAGAGGAGATACACAGGCGTATTATCACTCTTGCTGTAGAGAACTTCTGTGGTATTAGCAACCCTTTACCATTTCTGATCTGGTGTTTTAAAATTAAACCCTTTACCAATTTCGAGTTTGAAACCTAGCACTATCGACCTTTTACCTCAGTAATCAGGAGTGTTAGAAGAGGTGGTGGTAAAGGGTATCAACACAATATGCGTGCCGTACACGCGGTGGTGGGCACAGTGAAGATTGAGCTAATTTCTGCCCTGTGTGATCTTACTAGACTGATTTACAGGCTGCGACAGCAAGTAGAGAGCGCGGTGTTGTTCAATTTTATTGAGTAAGTATGAAAACGCTAATTAGTGATATCTAGGTGATTCTTTAAGTGTTATTGGATCTGTGGATGTAGGATTGTAATTTGTACAAGTCATTGATCACCAATACTAGTGTTTGAAGTATTACCGTTGAGTTCATTACCTTGTTTCTTTGTTAATGCAGGAATGAACTAAAGAGGTTGCAGAGATGAACTTGAGATATTGCAGAGATGGAGCCAAAGTTCAGGAACTGTTGTCTGATGCATCATTTTTTTCATTTATTTGTACATGGTCATAATTATTTATTCATATTCTGGTAACAATGGATAAATTTTGAAGGTACAGGATTTGTGTAGAACAGGTTGCACAAAAAGTGCAGTTTAACTTCAGGATTGCTGCAGGAAAGGTGTGTGAAGAATAGTTGCTTTGTGTAGGAAAGGTGCATAAAAAGTGCAGTTTTTGAGTACAGGAAATCTAAAGGAAAGCTGCACATTTTCGCACAGACAGCTACCTAGAATGTACAGGAATAGTTCAGTTTTAATTCAGGAAATATGAAGGAAATGTGATATGATATATGCAGTACATACCATATGGCATGTAAAGGAAATAGTGCAGTTTATGTCAAGGATATGTTCAGGAAATAGTGAAGGAAAGTACGCCCTATACAGTACCCGGAATGGTTACCACCAGCTCATCTGTCCTGAAGTTGGAAATGTGAAGGACATGTGATCTGTGAGATAGCTATACTTAACCTTTCCTATAGCAGGAAATTCCACTTTTCTTCCAGTGAGAGTTTCTAACAGGAATGTTTGTTGGAGATAGCTATAGCTATGTTTTTCCACACCAAAATACATCATCTAAAGTTTATAATTATTGAGACCCAATAAAAAAACAACAACTTCAGTTAAAAATGTTACTGTTCCAGTTAAATGTTACTATTAAAAATTGTGATTAAAAAAGGAGAAAATTTCATAATGACTTTCATAACTTAGGTTTGTTACATTACTGATTTGGATGAGAGATCTGAATTCTAGCATCATGCCACAGTGATCCCACTTCTGGATATTTAGGCACGAAAAAGACTTTATCAAGAGTTAGTGAGCGGTTTATGTGGCAGGGAATGGTCAATGATGTTAATAAATTGGTAAGCAAATAAATAAACTAATACAGAAGTGAGTGTGGTCAACTGATGACAAAGAGTGTTGTTATTTTTTAATTGTGATATATCCACAATCTACTCCAGAGCTCCATCCAGTACCAGTTGTGTCACCATGGCGGCACCACATTGGTATTGACTTCATTGGCCCATCTCTCCTGCATCACATCAAGGAAACAGATGCATCTTGACTATAACTGATTATTTCACAAATTTTGTTGAGGAAATTCGTATGAAACGTAAATATTTTGAAAATGTAGCTGCTGCATTGTTCAAGGTAGTCAAACATATGCACTATGATGAAGTCTTGAAGCTTATAATTTATTGAATATACTATTATAGGTGTTTATGAGAATGGGAATTTGAAAGGTAAACTCATCAACAAGAAGTACTAAGGCCAGTCTTAACATATAACTATACTGATATAACTCACCACCTCCAGTTAATCACACAATTGATTTTTTCCTCCCGGGCTAGGTGGGACTAAATTTGGCAAAAAGTGGACCACATCTGGCAGCCATATTTAGTCTGCCCAGACTGAATATTCGCAGCCAATTGTGGTCCCGGACAGTTTTTAGCAGCCAATTTCAGTCAGGGGGACCGATTTTGGGTAGGACCCGATTTGGCGTTACAATAGGCGTCGTCATGGTAAGTGGTCGATTTGCTGAGGCGATATGGCTCGCGTTGTGGGATTGAGCTGCAGTATGTTAGCTTATGCTTTGCATGAAGCATTCTACAGGTTTTGTTAGACCAGACCTGCTTAAGAAGGAATTTGCCAGCTTGGGAAGTCTGCAGCCATTGATTAATTGGGAAATAGATATTTTTACAGTGCTAGAAAATGAGTTCTTCATGGTGGCCATTTTCAACCTTTTTTTCATGGAAACTAAATTAAGACAATTTGTAGTCAGTATAATATTCATTTCTTTTATTTATATGCAGCAATAGTCCGGCGTAGCTAGACCTTTTACCGAACCGCTCTACGCTGAGAATGGCGCGCTTTGCTACGCCAGACTAATGCAGCAATTCATGTCACTCTTACCTGGAGACCAATTATGATGTTCACAACATTTTTTTATTTACCTTGTGAAAAATAGCTGCCATCAGAGTAAGATAAATCATTTATTTAGTTACTCATTTCAGTATGAAGGCAATACTTGAAATGTGAAGTAATGGTGAAGCAGACAGATGTTTAACCTGCTTGTCTACATAATTGTAGTGTTTTAATGATGATAGTGACATATGGTTTGCGTGAAACAACCGTAAAACAGAAGTTTCCAAACTTTATGTTGAATTGCAGGCTACTTCACATGATAAGGTTTGTATTCATTAAATAAAAAAATATAACTGTTTTTTTTTTAGATGAATTTATTCTAACTTTCATATAAACACTTGGTGATTATTGTTCATGATAATGTGTGACATTAATTCCTTTTGATGTGAATTATTGGAGAGAACATCACAAGAAGTTTTCTGCAAGTGTGCGAAGTTACTGGAAACAGAGGTCACAAAACTAATTAGTCTTCATGCCACCTGTTTCTTGGTTGGAAAATTACTCGGGAACAGACAAGCCAATGCTCTAAAAGCTGAGATACTAACACACTAGTAGACAACAACACCAAGTCTTAACAAATATTCTAACCACTAGTGCACAACAGCACCAAAGCTGTGGCAAACATTCTTGGTTCTACCCAAGAAACAAAATTCCAAAATAAAATGCAACATGTCAACACATCCATAATAAAACAAAACAATGATATGCCATCAATGAATGTTAAAGACTGTCGTGCAAATATCACTTAACGCTGTGCGCAATTCTGAAGTGGATTTGTTTGGAGGCAGGGCAAGGAGGTATATCTTATGTTTTTCTTAGATTCCACATAGGTATGACTGGGTGGTAATTACCAATTAGCACCACTTAGCACCATGGGTGCTAAATTTTACACTCCAACCTCCCTGCACTTTTCACACTGGGATCCTTCATCACCCAGTGGAGTCGTGTCTTGGCCTTTTAAGTGGGTACAGGGTGGGTGGGACAATTACATGTAGTTAGATTCAGGGATGTTTCTTGGAAATTTTCAAGCTGAATTTTTTTTTTCATATATAATTGTTTTGAGCATAATACAAACCAAAAAAAAACAAAAAAAAAACCAAGGAGTTATTTGAGCTAAAATTACATGAATAGAAAAGTGCAAATGAAGTTTGTTGCCATTAAAAATACAAAATGTAAAGATTATATACGTCACGTAGACAGAAAAAGGATTAACGACAAAAATTCATCCTTGTTTATTCATGAAGATTCACCAGACAGCAAGAATCACAGCTAGCACCACAGACAACATAACACCAGGAAAATCTAATGCAAAAATAAAAAATAATGAAATTTTTTAAGTCACCAGAGTTAATTTCCCTCAGAATTAAATTAATTCCTAGATTATGCACCAATTACGAAATAATACTATAAGAATCATAAAAAACATCAGATCCCAATGGACAATTCAAATTACTATAACTTTTCCCTATCATCCAACTAGGCATTTTATTCGTGTTATTGTATCCCCTTATGATCCCAAATTATCTCTATTATTATTGTGCCTTTAGACCCAAAGGACATTGTAGTAATACTTTTTGTTATGGAAACTAATATATAAATTGCGCAACCAGTGAGTGTTGCTGCAGCAAAACAAGAACTGAACATTTAAACAAACATTCCAGTTCCTTGTCATTTAAATACAAAAAAAATCAAAAAATCTGCGCTTATTAGTTGTTTTCCCTTGGTGACCAGCTTGGCAGCAACTTTGCCTGCAAAGGATCCCTGTTTGGTCCAAATTCTGTCTAAATCAATTTGAGGGTGGAAATTCATCAGGTCCATGCAATTTTGTGTAATTGTTTGCTAAACCACCAGATCGAGGAGTTACGCTTTATTCCTCGTTTTCTGTTCAATGTACGCTTACTTTGTTGTCACAGTTGAACTGACACCAACAGACAACTCCTATAAACCAAGTTTCAAGAAAAAAGACCGACCAGGAACGGAGTAACAACAGTACAAACCTTATGGCTATTCAGCGAAATTCATGGGCGACCGTTGCAGTTAGGTGCCTTTTTTTTTTCCAGCGCTAGCCTACGGGCTTCCCGACAACATTACAATATGGAGCGCCAACATGGACAAAATTAGTTAAAATAATCTGTGAACTATTCAGATAATGGTCCTCGGTGCTACAATGAATTGGTAGTCTATGTCGATTTCACAATGAGCACTGGACTCGGTGTGGCTTTCAGTATCGCACTTGGTACCGCTCTCGCTCTCAGTACCGCACTCAGTGGTATCGCTCTCTCTAAGTCTCTAGTTCTCGTGCATATGAGTCAGGACTTGAGAATGAATAATAATAATAATGTAATAATACTAACTAGTGGTGTGCTTGAGCACAAATGGCGAGCGAGCCTTAAACTACACTATTGTTAAATTTGATTTTAACAACTAACAATCAAGCTATTAAAATAAAGTCGAGTTTTAAATTACGTGTGAGGTAAAGGGGTTTCAATGTCATAGTAACCGCTCCCGCAACAGTTTGAATTGAAAAAGAAGCAACAAAATCAAATCACGTTATTTAAAATTTTCTTTGTGATAATCTTAATAGTAGTTGTAACGCACAATACTTTCACACAACTGAACATACCTACGCAAGACTTACCTTCGTGGTTCTAGTGGACAACGCATTTTTATGTAAATACTGTTGAGTAGGGCTTATAACTGTGACAAATAGTGCGCTAACTCGAATAGAAATGGAGCTCCCATAAGATTTTGAGTTTTAACTGCACCCGCAAAACAATTCAAAGCCGTAAACAATTCAATTTCTAAGGTGATATGGGTAATGGTCGCTAAACCGGAGGATTCTGTTTAGTGAAGTTTGGGACGGGGTCGAACGCGGGGTAACACAATCTAAAATCGGGGATGTTTGTTTATTTATTGGCGAGCGAGCGTAGCCAGCGAGACATTTACAGGGGTAAAAATGAAAAAATCAGGGATGTTTGTTTATTGGCGAGCGAGCGTAGCGAGCGAGACAGTATTAGTTATAGTTACTAGTGATGTGCTTGAGCACAAATGGCGAGCGAGCCTAAAGACTTTTATATGGATGATTTTGACTTCTAACACTGAAGCTACTGAAAATAAGGTCCAGTTTTTAAATTTAGCATACAAGGTAAAGGGATTTCAGTGCCATAGTAACAACTCTCTGCAACTGCTTGGAAGGAAAACAAAAAAAAAAAAACAATACACGTTATTTAAAAGTTTTCTTTGTGATATTCTTTAGCTAAGTAGTGGTTGTAACACACAATGCTTTGACACAACTGGACATGCACCTACACAGACTTACCTTCGCAGTAGTCTAGTGGACAATGTATTTTCAAGTAAATACTGTTGCGCACCGCTTATAACCATGACAAAGAGCGCATTGACTTACCACCGCCACTAACTCGAATAGAAATGGAAGTCCCTTAAGTTTTCAAGTTTGAACTGCACCGGCAAAAGAATTCAAAACGGTAAACAATTCAATTTCTAGGGTGATACGGGTACTGATCGATAAACCAGAGGATTCTGTTTAGTGCAATTTGGGACGGGGTCGACCACATAACTAACACAAAACGCGAGGGTCAAAGTACAAATGACATACATACGTCCATACATATATACAAATAAATAAATAAATAAATAAATAAACATCCCCGATTTTCGATTGTGTTACCCCTGTAAGTGTCTCGCTCGCTACGCTCGCTCGCCAATAATGATGATAATAATAATAATAATAATAGTAATAATAATAGTAGATGATGATGATGATGATGATAATAATAACAATAATAATAATAATAATAATAATAACAATAATAATAATAATAATAATAATAGTAATAATAATAATAATAATAATAATAATAATAATGGATGAGTTTAAATAGTCCAATATTCACTGGACCCTGCATCATTGTGGCCTATATAAGCTTGCTCGGCACATTTTAGCAATTAGTCTGGGGGATTTGATATTGCTGAACATCTCTCCTTTCTAAAGGTGTTTGCATTGTGCTAGGCGAGAAAGCAAGTCAGACGTAGAGGTTGGAAGCAGCAAAACAAATAAACTGGAGCAAGCTATAGCGCTTCTATCTTCTATTCGGCCGGAGGGTGAGCTTTCTGAGGTCAGCACACCTTCTATTTGTGGAGTTGAAGGTATCTTTATGTAAAGAAGTGGTTGCTTTTTGGTGCAGTTTTTTTGTAGTTCCAAAAATATTTTATAGTTAATCAAAGTCAAAGCTCTGCTTCCTGCAGCAGAGCTTTGGATATTGTCAGATCTGTGAGGGAAAGGCTAATGGGTAGATCTACATGCTTCTAGAAAAGAACAAAGAGCTAACTTTGCACCTTATAGAATAGGTTCTTTAAAACAGAAATAGTCAAAGTTAAAAAATGGAGCATTAAAATGTATTATTTTTCAGACCAAAACATAGTAAGGCTTCCTGGATATCCTGCTATTAGAGATTTACTAATTGATCGACACCAATGATTGAGACATCGATCGCAATAACCGAAACTTCGATACCTATTCACAGGCATTAATTCTGTTCACTATGACGCTCCATATTACAACTCCTTATTTTTTATTAGTATTTGTTTTCCATTTAAAAAAATATTTTGTATATTATTATTTTTTGTATCCTATTTAAAAGAAAAAGCTTGTTGTAATGTTTCTTTTTTTAAATGTGGCGTGTACCCCGTGTACACAAAATATGAGTTCATTCCGGTCATCTAGAGTAGTACTTCAGAATTTCGATTCTTAGATACGAATCATCCGATTCTTCAACCCTGCCCCCCCCCCCAACCTTGAGCGCACAAATTACTGTGGGCAAAATTCCATGCGGTGGCGGCTCTAATTAGAACTGGTAAGCAACCACTAAAGAAAAATTACTGTGAAAGTGAGCCCGGCGGGGAAGAGTAGAAGGAGTCTGGAATGTTCTGGACGACGAAGAAGCGGCGGCGTATTAATGGCGCCTGGAGTCACTCGTTTAGAATAGATATATCACAGCTCACATCTGCAACTTGAAGGAGAATCTGCTTTGGTGTCTTTGGAGAGCTTGACTAAAGGTTGGTGAAGCAGGTAGAAGTTAGAAGCAGTTTCAGTGTGTTAACTTCAACTTCTCAGGAGTTTTTGGTGCTAATTTTTTCCATCCCTGTTACTGTTGTGAAGAATGAATATGATATTTGCACGGCATGGCATTAAAAGAAATGTGAATTATTACATTTATTGACTTAAATATTTATTCACTAATTTATTATTTTATTTCTACAATCATTTATATTCATCAATTCGGCTATTTGACTAACTACAAAAGGTATTGTGTATGTCCAGTTGTATGAAAGTATTGCGCATTAGAGCTACTACTTAACTGAAGAATATAACAAAGAAAACATTAGAATAACATGATTAGTTTTGTTTTTTATTCAAACAGTTATGGCGAGTGGTTACTATGGCATTGAAACCCCTTTACTGTATTCACGTATTTTAAAAAAAATTCGACTATTTTTTAGTAGCTCGAGTGTTTAGTTAAAATCAATCATTTAACAATAGTGTAGTTTTAGACTCGCTCGCCATATCTGTTCAAGCACATCACAAGTATTACAATTCTTTGTTAAGTTTGTAGCAAAATTGGAGGGAGAGACTTTGGTGGTTGACAGTACTTATCACTTCTAGGAGGAAAAGTAAACAAATAGAGTCTGCTACAATAAGAGACACTGCAGTTTAAAAAAAACACCAACATGCCTAACTGATACAAGGTCAAAATTTAGCACCAGGGTTTTGATACAGAAATTTTCACTGGGGATTGGGGGTGGGGACAGGGAGGGGGCACTTGCAGGAGTTGTGAGGGAGCCCCAATACTAGCACAAAATATACTACAGATATTCTGTTCATATTTAAATATTTACCAATCTGGATAACAGGATATTCGTTCCAGCTCTATTCAAAATGTATTAAATTGGACTCATGAGGTAACTCGATTTATTGGTTAATCCATTGTAAATTCCTGCATATATATATATATATCTCACCCCACCTTCTAACACATCTCAAAGTATATAGCCCCCACCCTCAACCAACTGCCCTTCCACCCCCCCTTTCTAGTTGAATACCCGTCACTGGCTATGTTTAGTGGTGAGCCAAGAAATAGCATTACTGCTTACATGTTGAAACTGGAATGCAAGCATCCACCGCATCAAGTGAAACAGATGTTGTAAATCCTTGAGAGCTAGAGTTGTGCTCATTTGTTACCACAGAATAATCTGTAGTAGAAGTCATCATAGTAGAAGCAGCATCAATGTTAACCATAGCTGAAGCCTTGCCCTGCTCTGAATCACAACTGATAGTGACAATTCCTACATCATCTCGATCTGTATAGAGTAAAGCAGTCGTTACTAGTTGTGCTGTTTTTTCTAAAACTACAGCTTCCCATGACACTATGGAGGAGTCCATAGGATGCACACGATATTCAGCATCTCCCGCTACACTGTTTCCATTGATAACTGCCAGAAACATTCCCTGCTTTTGCCATATAGCTTTGTCACTACTGCTACGACAAACTAAAATATGTATGACATAATTAGAAATAATATCATCGCCATCAATGGCATGTCTTAACGTCACCGATCTATTTTGAATTTCAGACAAAGGAGCCATCATAGGAACATCATACTCTATAATGTATTGTTCACTAGAACCACGGCATTTGACATCAGGCCTCCAGTCTGGTTGGGTTTGAGTGGCTACCATAGCAACACCCATGCATACTGTGTTGTTAGTATTATGCAATAACAAAATCATGGAAGCATATCGACTCCTACCATTCGTGTCTGCTTGAAACGCAACATTACCAACACTTGAGGATGCTACCAAATGCACTAACTCAGTATTTTCATTCACCAACCACACCAGGTCTCCACCACAGATGATACAGGAGTAATAGGAATCATAATATAGTGAGTCATTAAATCGACGCTGGATTCCAAGGAATTTCGCTCCACCAGCTTCACATGAGTATGAAAGACAAACGAGTAGTAAAATCGAATACAGGATCTAACAACAACAACAATAAAATAGTTCAACACAACTACCATCCAAGTTAAAAGAACTTGAATAAAAAAAACAACAACCTATCAGAGTTTACTACAACCAACACTAAATAAATAAATTAAAAAATTTGATTAATATTATACACTTAATAAAAAAAAAATTCTGATCAATACACAGGTTATAGCCTAGAATCACCAAAAAATAGCCGGTTGAATAAAACACATAGGTCTGATGGTGCTCACATTACAAGCTTCAGCTGACACAGTGTTACTTAGATCAGATTGTTTATACTAAATTTAAGCATGCCATGGCAATCATATTTATGTTACAAGAATTGTAGAGTAAGTCACAATTCCGAAGATGTGAAATTGGAAAGTATAACAAGGATATTATGCTAAGGGAGTTTATAACTCAAGACATCAAGGTTAACTGACATACTTTATTTATTTCTACTTTTGCATTTTCTTTGAGCGACAAAAAACAATTAATATTAGAAATGAGTTCACCTAGAAGCTTGCATTCAGCTGTCAAGGTATTTTTTTTCTCATGCCCAATTTTTTGCCTATTCTTTGTTTTCAAAAAAAGCTTACCAAAAACTCTGTAACACAAAAAAGCATTAACATTTTTTTTTCATCTTTGATTGATAAAAAGGTACAATGAAATCTGGTAAAAGTAACTTTATAATGAGCTCTGCGTAATAATTATTTCACTGAAGTAAAGTGTCAGTAGCAATGTTCTGATATAGAGAAGACTGAGTTCAGACTAGACACTCAAGAAATTATAACAACCAGTAAGATAATGCAAAGCGAAAGAAAAAAAATATTGATGAAGCCTTGTACGCATGAATACTTCAAAGAGAAAAAAAAGGCGTGGGTACAACTATTAACGGATTTTTTTTCTGAAAAGCAATTGAACTTTACCAGAAATAGATTAGAATTCTGAATTTAGAGTTTGCACAAGATGGCTGTGGAAATTTTGCGTATGTGTATTGAATAATTTTTGGCGAGCGAGCAGTGCAAGCGAGACGCTCTCAGGGGTAACACAATTGAAAATCGGGGATATTTGTTTGTTTAATGTGTGTGTGGATGTACGTATGTCATTTTGTACTTTGACCCTCATGTTTGCTTCGCGGTCTACCCCTTCCTCCACTAAACAGAATCTTCAGTTTAGCGATCCTGTATCATTCAAGGAATTCAAGTCGCAAAATGCTATGGCGAAAGGTGACTATGGTATGAGACCCTTTACCAGACACAATTTCAAAAACTCAGTCGTTCATATTAGGTGCGAGTACTTTTTGTCAAATGTTACTGATAACTTAAATAGTTAGAATGTGATATTAGAGACTAAAGAAAATACCAGTACTCAGGATATTGTGGTAAGGAAGTATTTCTGTATTGGTTAGATAAAGTATGCTCACAACAGCTACGTACATACACTTTTTAGAAATAGACTGATAGATTCTTTAGAAGTGTTTCGTTCATGTACAGGCTCGCTTGCCAATTGTGCACATCACTAGTTATCGTCAATTATTTATTTCATTCATATATATAATCAATGTAAAGTATAGTGATGACAATACTATGACTATTAATATTAGTATGAGTAATAGCATGGGTAATTGTGCTTTTCAATCACATTACTTGTCCTATTAATCTTTTAGAACCTTACCTGTGCTATCACTCACTAATGGTATGCCATTTTTCTTTTTTTTTTATCACTTTCACTGTAGCTACACTGTATCATTCACTAGCTTAGTCTCGGGTAGCCAGACCCTTTACCTACCACTACGCTGAGAGGGTCTGGTGGCATTAGTACAATGTACCAGTTAAAAGGAATGTAATTAGTCCTTCACCGGACGCTTTATGGTTAACCATATGTTAACGAAATACCGCACACGAAAAAACTTTCACACATAGCTAAATGCGCGTACAAAAATTTCTTGGACTGTGAGAGAAGATGAATATAAAATGTGCCATAACTTCCTTGTAATGCTGTCTCGTATGGCACTTATTGGTAGGCAAAAAGGCACAACAAGCTAGCCTATTCTCCTAGCTTATAACAGCAGCATTATTACTGTCAATGCTATTCTTGTTGGAAAGATGTTTCTACCCGAGGTAGTAATATGTAGCAGAGAGACTTACAAGAACCAATAGTCAACGAGACACAGACATCTTTATCAGCTACAAACATTTTCAAACATTGTTCATGCTCACTTTTCAGAATATAGCAAGATCAGCAGCTTGAGAATTGTCTAAACATTTCGAAGTAGGTCTTACAGCCATGTTTTTCCCAGGAGCAGCAGCTATAAGACATAAAAGGTTAAAACCACACCTCCTCCATCAGCTATACATAGAAAGCATGCTCTTCCAGATTCAGGCGGAGAAAACGAGATTGGTGCACGATGGACACCAGACCCCCATAGCGGTCAGGCAAAAGGTCTGGCTAGCCAGACTAACCATCATATTGACACTATCAGGGATAACACAATTGAAAATCGGCAACATTTGTTTGTTTATATGTGACCGGTTTTGGGAAAATCCGCCTAAACACGGCATCTAAAGTTTTCTAATTTATTCTACCAGTAGGTTGCACGGGGCCTTGGGATGCCGTCCTCCTAGTTTGGAAGCTGCAGCACAAGCCGTTTTCGCCTTACACACTACAATACTTCAGTATTTTTGCTAAACTTATTATTGCTGATTTTGAAAAAAACGCCACGTAAAGGCGTTGCTAAGGTCAGGGGGCATGCCTTGTATCCGTAGACTATTACTGCATGTCTCCGGGACACTGCGGACTAAACCGGTTACAGGCGGATTGAAAGAAGTCGAAAAGGCTTAATAATGCAAGGCTCCTCGAGAAACTATGATGGCGAGAATTGCATGAGTACGTGGATTATGTAGAATAGTAAGTGAATTAGTTAGCTACAGTTTTTTTCCCACTATCAGTGAAAAGCCTCAAATGAAATAATTTCTTAGCGACGCTCCATACACGAGTCCAACCGGCTAGTGTTTCTAGCCTCATAGCGTGAGTTCTAGAGCTCGCCAGAGCTTACAACTGCGTCATAAGCTAGAGCTAACTGGTGTCTGCCATAAAAAATTTTTGAAAAAAAAATCTATCCATAAGGCTTTACCTGGAGATACTGAAAAAAATTGTTTGCCGCGTTTAGGCAGATTTTCCCAAAACCGGTCACATATGTGTGTCGTACGTATGTCATTTTGTACTTTGACCCTCGAGTTTTTGTGTTTACTTCATGGTCTCATCTCTCATCCTTTCCATATCTCCACTAAACAGAATCTCTCAGTTTAGCGATCCTGTATCATTCAGGAAATGGTATTGAGACCCTTTACCAGATATAATTTTGAAAACTCTGCCATTTATAGTAGCTGTGACGTCTCATCAAAAGCTACTGGTAACTCAGATAGTGAGAATGCGATATTAGGGACTACAGAAAACACTGATACTCAATATTAGAGACAACAGAAATTACCAATACTTGGGAAACTGAGGTAGAATGTAGTTCTGTATGTTATAGTTATAAACCAAAATTGAGGTTTGTAAGCGATTTATAAACTCCGAGACATGGCGCCCTCATGGCGAGGATTTATAAATATAAAATTTTGGTTTATAACTATTTTATAGCCCAAACATAAACAACGAGCAAACTATAGCTTTAGCTATCTTACTAATTGTATTAAAGTACCCAAACTCTTCATTATTCCATTTCGCTTTGATCTGCCTTCCATCATAATTATGGTTGCTAAGAACTATATTAGACTTTTCCCGCTAATACATTTTCTTAGGAGCATACCAGACTGTATCTGATTTATAGTTCTTAAGCACGGTCGCTCGGGTAACGGGCTATAAGTTATAGTTATAAACCAAAATTGAGGTTTGTATGCGATTTATAAACTCCGAGACACGAGGGCGCAGCCCGAGTGGCGAGGATTTATAAATCGAAATACAAACCTAATGATTTTGGTTTATAACTATTTTATAGCTAGAACATAAACAACGAGCAAAGTATAGCGTTAGCTATCTTAGTAATTGTATTAAAGTACCCAAACTCTTCATTATTCCATTTTGCTTTGATCTGCCTTCTACCATAATTATGGTTGCTAAGAACTATATCAGACTTTTCCCCGCTAATACATTTTCTTAGGGGCATACCAGACTGTATCAGATTTATAGTTCTTAACGACAAGCGCGGTCGCTCGGGTAACGGGCTATAATTGTTAGATAAAGTATGGTCACAACAGCTAGTACTTATAGAATGCTTCTGAAGTCTGTGCACAGGCTCGCTGCCATACGTGCTCAAGCACAGTAGTAGTCTGGTTTGCCAATTCAGGGAAGGTAAGGTCTGGCGGTAACCGGTCCCCAGGAGACGCCGGGTTAATCAAGGGAGACCCAAACGCAATTTTTACACCCATTATTATCTGTAACTTACTCTAGCAGCGCCCGACATCTTTAAGGAGTCCTCTCCGTCAAGCCCGTCTCAGCTCGTTACTGCTCCTTCAACTCTCAGTTTCTCACGCACCCTCAGCTAGGTGGTACTATCACTCAGGCCGCGTCTACTCTTTTTCACAAGAGGCCAAGGATAAACAAATTAAGGGCGAGGACACACCCCACGCAATAATGACGACATAAGGGGGCGAGGAGGCGTGCGCAGGAGAAATTACGTCGGTGGGTTTCAAATTGAAGCTTACACATTTCTCAAACCCCCTGGTGTATGTATGGATTGTATGTGAGTATTTGTTGGGATTGTAGCTAGCTGTGTACATGTGATAATTGATAATAACTGTAATTTACTATGGCTAGTAAATGTGGTTTTTTAATTATTTGCTGTATCGGATCCAGTTTGATCAGATGGTTAGTCAACCTGTTATGTGAGGCATGAGTGAGGTTAGTGGCCATCCATGATGAGACCAGAAGTCATTTAGAGATGTGAATGCAACTAAGAATATGTGCGGCAGTTGAGGTTGATCAATTTTGTCATGTTTGTAACAAATTCAATAGTCATTAGAGTCATTGTATGCTACTTGAGAATATGGCTTTAGTATAATATGCTTGCATGCTGAAAAAGGCTCAAAATCAATTTGTTACAAGAGGAGTATTGGAATGCTATAAATCACACCCACAAATGCACACATGCACACACATGCATGTGCCACATGTGTACTCACATCACCCACAAACACCATACGCATGTCGTAGTGCCACCAGCACCATCACACATCAATCATATCATCACACACACACACACATCACCTCACACATGTACATATGTACAGACACACACATCACAACACACAAGTACGCATTATACTACCACACACACAAACACACATACTTAACAAACACTATGGATCCATGTGTACCACATACCACATGATCCATAGTGTTTGTGTAGATGGAGAGTGGTGAGTTAATATCTACACAAGCATCAGTATTCATATTCTCAGTGGAATTCATCACATATGGAAGTGTTGCACCATTAACCTTATAATGACAATCTAATTCATGTAAAGTAAATCTAGGCCAAGTAAGATGAGTGTGTGATTCTATTTATGGCAAAAAAAAGTTACATGGCAGGTTATAGTATGGGCAGAGTTGTAGACAGCTATCAAGAAGTGGGAGGGAGAGGGGGGAGGTTGAAATTGTGAAAAAAAATGGGAGGGGGGGAAGTTTTTTTTATGAGAGCACAAAATTTGCTTGTTTAAAAGGTACAGTGCTTCCAGCTTAAAGAGCAAACTTATTGAATTTTTGACTGTGTTATGGTTTTTATTCCACTGCAGGGAAACTAAAAGCTCTACAAAGTTCATTTTTTGTATGGAGATATACTAAGGCTATGTTAATAGGTTCATCAAATTAGTTTGTGGTTTTGTGGTTACATGTGTGATAGGTGGCACCTTGAAGTGGCTGAATTTTATCATTTTCAAAATTTGTTGTGTTTAGGCCAGGAAAAAAACAAGTTTATACTTGACCTTTCTCACTTAGCACATATGAAATATAGCCTGTGAAGTTTATAGGAAAAATAAATTGGTGCACCAAATTTATTTCATTATTCAAAAATTTCGACATTTATGGCCAAAAATGTAGCAAAAAAGTGCCAAAAGTGTTTAGGCCAGTATTTCTTTGTTTTTATACTTGGACCTTTCTAGACTTGTCAGAACATAGAGTCTAATAATTGAAGTTTCATATATATTTTTTGTGTGTGTTGAAATATAATATTTTGTGGAAAATTTTGGCTGACTATCAGCTTTTGCGGCAGAGATCATAGGGTATATGCATGCCTTCTACGTTTAATCGCTACGTAAAATCTTAGCGCAGGCGCACTCAAGTCAATTATTGCCGGGCGGCAAAAAAGCGGGTAGCACGCACTTCTAATTGTGCGTGTGTTTCTTTCTCCAGCTAAGAAGGCGTTCTATTGGAAGTGGTAGCTAGTTTCTGCACTTTGGCCAGGAAATAAGTTTCTTGTCGTCCATCTAGAGGACGTACTAGGAGGGGACTGGCGGTAACTGCTGTTTAGAACCAAGTGAAGCCGAAAACAGAGGAACTAAAAGCATTCCTGAAATACAGAGGCACCTTGCATGACAGGATTCAGTGATTGTAGTACCTCTTCTGCGCTCTGGATTAGTAGCTAAGATGTGAGTAATCAGTGATTTAGATTTTAGTTGACAAGTTATGTCCAAACTAGTAGTTTTAGAATAGTTAGCTAAGTTGTAGACCTGGAGAAAAAAATATAGTTCATAATGTAAACTTATACTTAATTGCTGCATCTAATTTTGCTATATGTGCTAGGCTACACACCGATGTGTGAAACATTCGTCCGTCCTGATTCCACCTCACTCTGACAGGCACTTTTCAGGCTCTTCTGGAATCCCCCTGATGTTGTCATTAGTCATAATATTATATTGTCACACATTTACATTATATTTTTACCAGTTTTCTGTTATGAAGGTGCACTATCAAGATTGAATAAATCTAGGCATGACGTTCTAGAAGAATGACTGGTCAGCATTGATATAGTGTAGGCTTGGTGTGGGAGGTAATATCCAGTTCTTTAGTCCTAGTTTACCAGTGGCATCATCTACTGACAGCTTCAACAATGACTAATACATACTCCTGGATGACCTTGAGCATCACCAGGAGAGGGTCAGCAGGGGCTACGTTATCTTTGCTGGAAAATACTTCTGGTATTAATAGTTTTAGCAATATCAACCAGTAATTTATAAACTATTCTCGTTAGCTGTGCGAGTTATCGCAGTGGAATAAAGTTAATTAGCACGCAGCAAATTTCTAATTAGGGAATGTACCTACACGCGAGCAAGAAATTAATAGGGAAAGTACCGCTTGGACCGCATCATAATGACGAATTCAACACCGGGTGAGTTGATGAATGACGATCCCAGGTGACGACGCGGAAGAAAATAACTAGTGATGTGCTTGAGCACAAATGGCGAGCGAGCCTAAAGACTATACTATTTATGATTTTGACTTCTAACACTGAAGCTACTGAAAATAAGGTCCAGTTTTTAAATTTAGCATACACGGTAAAGGGATTTCAGTGCCATAGTAACAACTCTCTGCAACTGCTTGAATTGAAGGAAAAAAACAACAACAAAACAATACACGTTATTTAAACGTTTTCTTTGTGATATTCTTTAGCTAAGTAGTGGTTGTAACACACAATGCTTTGACACAACTGGACATGCACCTACAGACTTACCTTCGTGGTAGTCTGGTGGACAATATATTTTCAAGTAAATACTGTTGCGCACGGCTTATAACCATGACAAAGAGAGCATTGACTTACCATCGCCACTAACTGGAATAGAAATGGAAGTCCCTTAAGTTTTCAAGTTTTAACTGCACCCGCAAAAGAATTCAAAACGGTAAACAATTCAATTTCTAGGGCATGTTTGTCTTGCAGGTGTAGTGTGCATGGCCAAGGTCAGTCCGTTTACTTCATAGGGCCATACCGTGAAACCCTTCCAAGGTATTTGTGGTTAGTCTACCTTGGTCAGACACATAGTCTTGGGGCTGTGTAGCCATTTCCTCCATCAAAGTTCTGAAGCTATCCACCTGGGCTTTGCAGGTAAAAGCATGGTCACTAGTATAGGCCGAGCCATCAGGATTATGCTATAATAATGATAATGATAATAATAAATAATAAATAATAAATAATAAATGAAAGAAAAAATAATAATAATAATAAATAATAATAAATAATAAATAATAAATCAAAAATAATAATAATAACAATAATAATAATAATAATAATAATAATAATATTGAAAGACAGACATGAATGGTTATTTCAATTTTAAGTTTTAAATTAACCTTCTCGTGTATACACCATAGTGATGTGTGCACATTCAGGCAGTAGTGAGAAACAAAGTTCCTGATGGCATTGGAGAATTCCTTCAGGGGATCTTGGGCGGACCAAATCTTATCTGAAGCAATCAAGTTGCTCAGATTGGTCTTGCAGCTCTTCAGTGTACTGTCCGTTAGTCTCTTACACCGGAAAGACGTCAAATGGCACTATAGAATACACAGTGTAAGTATCGTACGAAGTAAAGAATATTAATTCTCACTTATGTACCTCACATGTGTTCCACTTTGTTTTCTCCAGGTCTTTGTGCAGTGTCTTCGCACAGTGATTAGAGCAATATGTCACAATTCCTTCTGGATAGTGCATACAAAAAATTGAATTTATCGAGGTATCCTTGTCCGTGATGATTTCTTTGACAACCATTCCATCTTCCTTAGTCTTTCCTAATAGCTCATCCAGCATATCTGCCTCAGCTCCCCCGGACGTCCCATTCCAGTTATGACCTGGCCCCCTCTTTGTCCGGTAGCAGAAATATGCTATCTTCCCAGTGAGGTAGTCATGCAAAGTGGCAGAGGAGTTATTGGAATAGTGGCCCCGGGTCAGGTAGAAACCATCAAAGTTGCCATCCATTGGTCTGCATCCCCACGTTCAGCAATTTCTCGTCTTACCTGACCACAGGACCACTCAGCAAGGACAGTCACATACTCCTCTAGCCTCCTTACAATCCTACCCCACTGGGTTCTTGAACATGATGGCAGTCCTAATAGGCCACTGAGTCTGTTATAATCGGCATGCAGGTGGCCGCAGATCAGGAATGATACCACGGGGTACCATTGATGCCATGAGCATCGTGACTCGTGCATGTGAAGGTCTTCACTGTGCTGAAAGAGTACTGCACCACTAGAAATGCATGCTTTGAGGGAGTCGGAATCAAGTGGCACTTCAAGTTCCTCAGCTATGCTGGAAATGCTGTCGACCACATCTTCTAATAGTGTGCTGCCTGATTCCTCATCTACGTCCCAATCCTCACAGATGAAGTTAGTCGCTTCTTCACATACATAACCTGATTTTTAACAATATTGCAGCCACATATGCATTAGGTCGCATCAACATTTTTTTATTAATAATGCATTTTGTGGGGTTGGAGGAATGTTGTATAATTTAGTATTTTGACTGATTTCGCCGAAATAAATTAATAAGCCTTCGTTATCAACTTTATACATTCAATGTGTGGGTTTTTTTTAATACTCAAATGGCATGGCATAGTGAAAGTCATTTATAACGGAGCAAGTCTTGAGCCACAACTTCATGATTTCTATGGTGCTATAAAGTCGACATGTCATTAATTTGCTACCACCTATGCAACTACAAATGTGCACATGTTTTGATATAAATCAACCATTTCGTTATATTTTGTTTTTGTTTTTATACAACCTGTGATTATTTTGACCATTAATTTTTTTCTTTAATTCTAGATACGGTTGCTGGAAGCGAGCTCAGTAGAAAATTTGTGTGCTGGTAAACTTACTTATTTGTTTAGCTTAAATTTTTCCTATGGCCTTGCTGTACACAATCTAAATTACGTATGGCAATGTCACTATACAAGTAGCAAATAACATTATTAACAAGTACAATTCCCGAACTTCAATGCAAACCCAGTGTAACTTTTTTTTTAAATAATCTGTTCTTGTGTTTAGCATGGTCTTGACCATATGTGTTAATTTTTCCAGCTATACCTGCTGTCTCTGGGTCAGGAGCTGTCAAGGTGATTTCAGGGGTACTCCTGCAGACTGGACCAGGAATCTCCTCACTGACAGTACCAGGACTCCCTTCGCTGACTGGACAAGAGGTGTCGTTTGCTGGACCTGGAATCTCATCCACACTGACTGGACGAGTGGCTGGGCTAGAGGTGTCACTCCCATCCGTACTGACTGAATGAGAGATATCCATAGCAGTGACCTCCATGCTAACAGGACCTAAATATTTATTGTGTGTGTTTTTGTTTTTGTTTTAGGATTTTATTGTATAGTTTCTCGTGTTCATTTTATATTGCATTACATTACCTGTTCCAACTGTATGTGCTGTTGGCTCAGGTAAAATGAAACTCTGTACCTCAGAAGCACTGGGGCTGACCTCTGGTATATGTATTTTGGTTTATTATTCTCAGCACAACCAAAAATAGTAATAGCAATAAAAATGTTCAGAAATCAAATTAGCAACTGCAGTACCTCTTTTAGAGTGGCTGAGTAATTTTTTTTGTCTGTTACAGCCATTAGCTGCTGCTTTTTCTTGGCTGCAAGCCTCCTTCCCCTGGAGTAACCTCGCGAACTTAACAACACCGGTCTGCCAGGGGGAGGCTCTTATCTATGCGTGGGTATTCCCTTCTACCTCTACAAACTCGGTGGTTTCTCACTCGCCATTTGTGCTCGAGCACACACCACTAGTAAATAAACAAACATCCCCGATTTTCAATTGTGTTACCCCTGTATGTGTCTCCTCGCCAATAACTCTGTTGGGGGACAGTGGCCAGTGATAAATCTGGGACTGTCTGGGAGCTTTCAGAACAGTTGACAACTATGAAGGATAGTGCACCCTATGTCCATCACCCCAGAACTCACATCTTAGGTTATTGGCTCCATGGAGCAGAATGGTACTGTTCTTAGATATACATAAGTGTGTTGTGTGTGAGTGGTCGCATGGGTGGATCTACAATGGGAGTACACAAGCTCAACATATTACAAGTGAGTAATCGGCACTCATTAGCACTGATCAATTATCAATTGACCTGCATTATTATTATAACTATGTAGCTAATGCAACTATAGCCATGCAGTGCATTGTATTTGTGTTTGTTGTTGTCTAGTCATATTTTCTTATAGAACATGTCAGTTTAATTATTTAAGCTTATTGACAATGGTAACTAGAAATTCATATGAACAATGGTCACATCAGCATATCAATACCCTCAGGAGAACTTAGTTTCAATATTTTACCCCATGTGAAGCCAAGCAAGTCCCTGGATAGCTGCTGTTTGTGAACTGAGGAGTAGTCTACTCTTTTGTTATTCTTTCTAACTTCCGTTCGAGGACACACGTATGCACTGTTATGCTAACAACAACATACATGTATTGCAGAGATATGTTTGTTTGTTTGTGTGTGTATACGTAAGAGAGAAGCATTGCAAATGCATACGGGAAGTTCATTACTGAGTTAACAAGGGAATATTCTTGTAGGTCTATTGTTGTTGTGCATATCCTATGGTAGTCTTACTGTCTGTCAGTCTTGCTCTGATTTTGGAGATTAATGACAGTTCAACTAACGACCCTTAATTTAGGTATGAACTTTAACTCAGAACTAAAGAGAGACCTTAAGACCTTTTATTGTGCTACTTTTTTTTATTTCGGGCTAATTTTTGAGAAAACCCGAAGTTTCAGCTCCACAATAGGTACCAGCTTTTGAGGCTAGCGCCACCTATCAGCACATCGTAATCACGTGAGAAAAATTTTCTTTCTTCCCACTCGGTGTAGTTTTACTTATGCTGGGAAGTTTTTAACCAAGAGAAGTGAAATTTCATTTTGAATATATATACAGGTGATCAGTCTCTCTGGCCTAGCGTTTACATCTATCGTTATTTTGATACCTAATTAGAACACCAAATAAATTATTGTTTTGGTCCGAGATGATTTTGTAATTTCTATTTAGTGTAGAGTAGCGCTGAGGGTTCACACCTTTGGTGCTTGTTGTTGTTTTTTCATTTGTTAGTTGTTTTCTTTGATTGTTTTACCCAATTAAAATCTTAATTTTTACTTCAAGCAGAATAAGATTAATCAATAATTTAATATTACTAAGTATTTGATGCAGTTGTCCTACCACTGACTAATTACTACTGACTAATAATAATGTGTACCAATTTTCAAGTTCATCAGTTTTTTATATGCAGGTCATTGCTGTATAATATGTTTGACTATATACTCTAAACATGCGGCTGAAAAGTGAACTTATCCTATCCTGGTCACATTGGGTAAGGTATAATGTGTATCATGTAGTTTGTAAGTTAACAAATTGTCACAGACCGTGTGTTGTGGTTGGGTAAAGGATTATATCGTATCTAATAAAAAACAAATTATTAACTGTTAACATAATCTTGACATGACAACACTACACCTTCCTGTCCAAGTTGAGTTTGGCATGACCGAAAGCACGGTATATGAGGAATGCATGTAGTAAAAACTTATTTTAGCTTTTTGAGAGTATTAAAACATCCCATATATATTATGATATATTATAACAATCACACAATTTGGATATGCTTGATTTACAATAGCCTATTACTGACACTAGCTATATTACACTCTGCTAGCTAAATGTTGACATTATTTCTCTTTACAGCTCAGCATTTGTTGTGAACGGGCATGAAAATTAAACCTACTTGCATATTAGACTTACGTACCTGTACCCTAGATGCAACAACTAAAGACCCTTTGGCGCTCATAGCGCACACTAGTAATGGAATACAAGGCTAGAAAGTATTCAAGTTCATTGTTTACTAGAAACGTTATGCGTCAATTGCACCGAGCCATGTTACAAATTCGGGCGCGTGTAGAGCGGGAAAGCTGTGGTTATAGACTTTTGTATAGAGTTTTGGCACTTGGAGTTAACTGAGAGGGAATATTTTTTAACTGCTTTGGCACGAGCTTTCTAATGGTTGGAAACCCTGGATGTGTAGCTGTTTTCAGGTCTAAAGTTGACTTTGATGGCCTCTGTTTGATGCATGATACAATTATTCCATATTAAGCAGCTATGTAGTAATTAGCTGTTTCAGTTGGATGGGCTCCAAGGACGTGTGTTGTGCATATAAAGTGATGCAGTATTATTATTGTCAGGTTAGACCGAAGCTAATCTTGATTTGTCTATACCAGGAGAAGCTGCTTTAGAGTAGGATTGTGTGTGTG
>WLWD01003862.1_pt1 | contig 32044 bp, 32 predicted proteins | sample 6712731 | NCBI WGS metagenome assembly WLWD01 (sample SAMN12718690, study PRJNA576275) | sponge metagenome | isolation source: marine sponge | host: Mycale hentscheli | place: New Zealand: South Island, Marlborough, Capsize Point | collected 2014-11-01
CTTAAGACCACATGACTAAATACAAGTTCATTCATTGGATCAAATCATAGTGAGGCAATGCCCATGTCAAAGGTAATGATTTGTTTTATCAGAGGAAATAATGCTGACAGGCTCTGGGAAAACCTACACCTTGGGCAATTTTTTGTTTTGTTTTATTTCTTCAGTAAATGATAGTAATAAAAATTACCAATCTGCTGATAACAAAGTGTCAAATATGTATTCCTGCTTGAATTCAAATGCCAAGTTATTTAACCTTTACCTAGAGATGTAAGAAAAAATACAGATTATTTTAAGGTAAAAAAAAAAAGAAAAAGAAAATTAAATATTTTGATCTAACCTAATTTTTCCTCTACTACAAAAGTTGGTATTGGGCGAAGTTGTACCTTTTCCCAGAGCCAGTCACAATATACTGCAACCTCAGCAATCAAGAGTACCCAAGATAAGACTAACTTGTTTATGGTGCGAAGTCTTCTAACACATACATATACCTTTGCTGGATGGTACAACACAACAACCCAGTGTAATAACTATGCCTTCACACACACACACACACACACACACGCGCGCACGCACACACACACACACACACATTACATGCATCTCCATACACACCCACACGCTACTAATATAAAACCAACTACTACTTGGTAGAGTGTTAACATATATTCCTGCGACCACTTTCTTCCCATAGTCACACCACATGAGAAATACATAGTTCCTGTACAGAGCCAAGTGTGTACTCTAGCCATAGCAACCGTACTACTCCATGTGTCAATAGTTACTATTACAGGAAAGTAAGCCATAAAAGAGGAACAACTTCATCCTCACTTCCACTACTCTCAGAAAGAGATGGCATTATTTCTGTCAGACTCGAACTTAACAATCCACTATTGTTCAGTAAATCACATCCAAAATTCTCATATCAGCAAATTTTTTGTCACCTCTCGCACACATGTAGCCCATCGTGTTTACAAAAACTAAAACTATTTGTTTGCTCATTGAAGAACAGCACCATTCTTTCATACCACATATTTCTAGTATTCTGATGCACACACATGCAGCCTCATACTTACACACATACGCACCCACACGTGCATTGATCCCCATAATCACCTGCACGCGCCCCCTTTCTCCCCCCCCCCCCCACCCCCACACTCACCTATAATTAGCTGCCATGGACTAGTCACAAAGCCGAGGGCCACGTTCATGGAAATGGTCACGAGCATGCTCAGAATGACGATGGTGATGTCGTGAATGCCATTGGAGAGCAGCCAAGGCAAGACGATCACAAGCACCAGCCCACGCACAAACTCCGTCACTCCTAAATACACGCCGATGAGGTTGGAATACCAGGACAGAGGCTTGTTGAGAAGGAAGAGAGTGATAATGGCCGACATGCCTGTCGAGTTTACTACCGTCACTACCATGACGACCAGACTCAACCACATGGTAAAGTGTGGAGAACCTCTCCGCACCATCAGTATCGCACCTTGAAGCACAGTCTTGGGACCCATTAAGACTAAAGGGGCAGAGCTTGAGGCGGGTGCCTTCTTGCTAGTGGAGGATGCAGCAAAAGTGTCATCTCCAGTTTCAGGAGCCGCCAGGAGGGAGTAAATGAAGGCAGCCAGAGTAAAGGCCAAGCACAAATACACCGGCACTTTGAAGTCGCAATATGAATAGTAAATGGACATGCCCCCCACTATAAAACCCAGACTGACGGCGATAAATGAAATTGTCTCTACAAAACCGATTCTCAGTGAGTGCCACTTCTTCTTCAAGTTCTTGCTCGCCTCGGTGACATACGAAAAGGCAATGACATACATCCCTGCCACGTTGCCGGTCAGAGCGCGAAAGGACACTGCCAGGACGAAGAAATACAAATGGAGTTCACACTCGATGATGATGGTGGAAAAGACGGCTTGAAAGAACATGCCAGCTGTGAGCAACGCCAGGGCTCCTTTCCTTCCAAAAAAATTAGAGAAGGGTCCAAGAAAGAATGTCCCTAAGATTGAGAGTGCTCCGGAGGCTATGCCAACGGTCAGAAAAAGTCTTCCTGTTTTGTCTTCAACCATGTCACCCAAGTCACTGCTGTTGTTTTTGCTAGGGTAACCATATACACTTTCCAACATGCTGGAATTGCTCAGGATAGAAGTCAAATAGCATACTGGTTTATGTGGGTAGCCATCCAGCTGCTTTTTGGCATAGTGGTTGAACGAGTACAGTTCAAAGACAATCTTGTGGAGATATACTGCAAACATTATCATAAAAACCAACGGCTCTACGGCCACGAACTTGGAGTCGTAGCAAGTGTTGCAACAGCCACAAGTGTCTAGACAGCGAACCTTAAACCTGGACAGGGTACTGTTTCTGACGCTCTCTCTTTTATTAGGGTTAGCGGAGCTCTTCTTGAGGCTGCGCGGGGTGTTGGAGCGGCTGTTGCTGTTGCTGCTCGGGACTATGGCGTTGCTGTTGCTGCTCGGGACTATGGCGTCGCTGTTGGCATCCGGAAAGATAGCCGCAGTGGATTGGTACGACTGGTTGTAACTGCTGTTCCACAGCGACGACACCGCGGCGCGCGAGTTGCGTTGAATGCTGCCTTTCATCATGGTGAATACTTTAACTGATTATTCGATATAACAATATCATTTTAGACGCAAGCAGTTCTGTTACTGTTCAGCAGCAGTTCATTCCATACCACACCTCCGAGCTCCTGGTTTCAATTATGACGATCCTTACCCAACCAAAATTAATTTATCGTCAGAAAAGAATTAAAATCATCATTCAACAGGTAATTTTTAAAATTAAAAATCAAGTAACTCTGAAAGTGATATTGACAGCTTTGTGTGCTGGCAGTGGCAGTAAGATAAGATGGTTCAGTTGAGAGAGTTTTGTATTTTGTCCATTTCTTCGTCTTGATGTCGAGCTGGTTAGATCATTTTGTGTGAACGTCATGTAACGTCGAGTAACATTGTCACGTTATAGAGATCATGAGATGTCCATGTACTCCATGTTGGGGTTTGTCAGTTCATTTCTTCTTTCACACCTCCTAGAATACGTAACAAAAATTGATGATGATAAAGATGGATGATGATTAGGATAACGACAAACGGTTCACTCACCACGGACATTTCACAAGGTAAGGTCTGCTGCAATCTTAGCCGGTTGGGATGCATGGAATAGTCACTGTCATCATCCTAAACACACACACACACACAGAGAGTCAATAGTAGTTACTACAGGTATATCATTTCAATTAATTCTTCAAACCAACCAACCATTTGGGATCAAATGCGAATTAACCCCCATGCGCGATAAACATTACCATGTGATAAATAACTGAATGAATACATTAATCAATTAATTAATCAATTAATCAATTAATTAAAACAGTGACATTGATCATATACCCTCAGTTCCCCTTGAATTTTATCACCTCAATCTAAATTTTGAATGATCCTTCTTATTAATACTGACTGACTAGATATTCTACTAGAGATAGTCACATGTACTTTATAGACATTTTACCAACAGTATTTGACTAGCCAAGTCATAACCCAGCATTCTTACAGCTGCTTTCTAGTCTCACCTGAATTTGTTAGGAATTCTACCCTGCCCTAAAAGGATTAAAGCAATAATAGCAAATTTTCTTGTTCTAACAGTCAATATTGTTAATTAAAACTTAACCCAACGTTTTGACTTCTTGCAGGAGTGTTTACATTGTGTTATTATATCACCACGGAGAGTTCGACCTCAGTTGACCCCTGAAGAGGACTTTGGCAAGAAGTCGAAAAACGTCGGGTTAAGTTTTAATTAACAATATTGGCTGTTAGAATGAGAAAATTTGCTATTATTATAATTATTTCAGCCGAGAATGACTGAATCGTTAAAGATCAAAGCAGCGCTCAGTAGAGCTCTTATACATAATAAAAATAATAAATAAATAAAAATAAAAAATAAAAAAGTAAGCACTACCCCCCCTCCACCACAATCCCAAACACACACATATGCACACACACACCTGCCACCCATGTATGTGCATGTACATGTATGCTCACCCTATAGTCTGAGGACTCATACACGTCATCGTGGGTGTGAAAGCTGGAAGCAGTCATACTTGCTTTACTACCGAACCCACTGGCCGACGAACTCTCATACTGACGTATCGATGCCACATCAAACCCTGCCCCTCCACCCATCTGGGCAGCCTCGTGACGCTGCCGTAGAGCAGATTCAGTGGGAGAGTGGGTGCGGTCTAGTCTCATGCCTTCATTTGTTGTTGTCTAAAATAACACAAAAATTAGAATCGGCACAAATCAGATTTCAGACGAGTTCGAGAAAAAATATTCAGTGCTTGGAGCAATCGGGGGAAATACTTATCACGCACATACATACAAACATACATCTGGGGTGTGGACATACAAAATATTTTATAACCTTCATGAGACATTTATCCCCCCCCCCCCTAATTTTCATCAATGGAAATAATAGACCACTCCCTGAATTTTTTTTTTCCTGGGAGGAAAAGCAAAAAAAAAAAAAAAAAAAAAAAAAATGAATTGGGGGACGGCAAATTTTTTCGAAAAAAATGGCCCATAAATGCTGCCCTTCCCCCCGCCTTTTCCATCCCATCATTCAGAATAAATCTAAATGTCACTATGCCAACAATTCTGACTCGTACATACCTCCACATCCGAGTCCTGGGGGTGGACATAAACAGGAACGGTCAAGACGTTGGCAGGAACTGGACTGGACATCACTTCCGCATCAGCTACCATTGCTCCTCCGCCTCCACTTCCCAGGAACCCTCCCACTCGACTTCCTCTCAGATTAGCACCATGCTCTCCCTCGATGTGCTCCGGAATGACCGACAGACGGTGGTCGCCATGGTTACCCACGGCATGGTGGGTGTGGTCGTACATCTGATCTTCGGCCACTTGACTCCCACCGAGCGAATCACTTTCAGAGTGCTCCGACTCGCTGTTCAATACATACCGTCCATTTAAAGACCGCCCATTAAGAGCCAGGGCTTGCCCGTTCACACCACGAGCTCCGCCCCCTACTCCTCCTGGAGCTCTTCCTCCCAGTCCTGAATTGGCCGCTCCGTGAACTTGGAATTTCGCACTTTGGCGGAACTCGTTGCGGAGGCACTTCAAATAATTGGGCACATTACCGCGTTCCATGATGCAGTACAAGATGTAGGAGGAGCTTCCCAAGATAGCCACACCCAGTGCAAGGAAAGCCGGCGCAGTGAGGACACCGAGCGTGTTGATGTAAACTCCAGATAGAATTAGAAATGGAAAGTCCTTGAACAACAACAACAATACAGCAACAACATCATAAACTGTTTCAGTTGACAGATTTGGAAACAATTTTTATTTAACATTTCAAAAAATTGTTAGAAGCTACAATGTCTGAATAAAGAAAAGTTGGTAAAGATCATCACTTGCTATAATAATCGCACCACATCATTGATATCAAGCTCACTTGCAGTAAGAGGATGGCACCTTGGCCATAAAACTGAACAGCTTTCTTCTTGTCCATCCAATATCTCTTTACCTTCTTCACTCCCTCTACACACATGCACACACACACAAACCTAACTGTGGCTGTCCGCACAGAACAACCCTGCTACTTACTTGAGAGTCTAAGAAGAATGACGCACTGGTAGATCCGACTGGCAAGACCAATACCCAGACTGGCCACCAGGAACACAACCCCCAACGCCCACACACATGCTGGGCAACACCCGGGAAGAGAGCCGGGCCTGCACAGATTGTCGTGAAAGTACCGGTCCTGCTGGATGGTCCCGATCAGCCAAGCATTGATCACCACTCCAACCCCAAACCAGATCAGGGCCCTTACCTGCCTCAGTACGGCCCCCGCGAGGCTAAATTTGCTGCCGGACTTCTCGTGCGAGTAATCGACGAAGCGCGAGGCGAGGACGAAGCCGAGCACCATGATGAGGATGGTGAAGAATTGGAGCGCCACTAGAGAACTCCAGTATAGGTCCAGGCCAGGGACCACGCCCACACAAACACCCGATGCGAAGCGTGAAGAAAGCTCCGAGAGAGAGTGGCAGGAACCGGTGTCACAGGTGAGGGCAGAGGTCACGTTGGCAAGGTAACCGGACACATTGTGGCTGACTGCTTCAATGATCTGGGACACTAGCATGAAAAGGAAGAGAAGGAGCAAAAACAAACACAAACAACAACAACAACAACAAACAGGTAATTTCACACACGTTTGAGCGTCAGTGAGTGTGCCTTCAAATACAAACACGAGGAAATGGATTATCAGTATAAATAAAAATAATCCGTATTTACTACCAGTCAAAATGTAGCATGACATTTCATAAAAAGAGGCTGAGAATTACTAGCCTGAATTACTAGCCTGAATTACTAGCCTGAATTACTAGCATGAATTACTAGCCTGAATTACTAGCCTGAATGAGTGACACAAGAAGTATGCAGTATACTTATTAAACCACAGCACCAACAAACTCAGTATCTGTTAGCAACATATGCCTGTAAGTGAAAAAATAGGAACGTAGAAAGCAAAAAAAAACATCAAAACCACCCGTTATTGTCAGAGGAGGTGTGGGCAATGCTCATGGAAATTATACAAAATGTATAGAATTTTCAATTAGTAACAACTTTTTCTGTAGTATATTCAAAGATTTCTGGTGCTCAATTTGATTAAGACGTTTCTGTTCTGTGGAGCCTTCTTCAGTTGATAATTAAAAAAATACACACACACACACAAAAAAAAGCTAAACTATGGAAATACAAAATGTATTGGATGCATTCGAGCCCAAGCTGGAATGTATCTCTCTGACATACTTGCTTTGCAAATGAATTCATAAAACGGTGTAGGTATATATTTATATTTACGTCATTAAACCAAATATTCAATAATGAGGTTCGTTCCTTCAGTATCGTTCACTCACCTAAAATGCTAGCGTTCTTGTTGACCTGCACGTTGATGTCCGCCTCCAGGACCGCCTTCTCCCTCAGCAGTGATGAGCTCCGGTTGGACAATGTCCACTGGGAGAGATTGCTGGCTGCACAGTGAATCGAAGGCAGGAGGTCAAAGGTGAGGTGATTTGTGAGTGCTGATGCAGCATCAGAAGCAGCTGCTAGTGAGGCAGACACGCTGGAATTGGGAGGAGCAATGGAGGACTGTCGAACAACAACAATAACAAAAACAATTTTTGCAACCACAACATAACTCAATTAACTAAATACTTTGTAGTTGTATAACTGTTTGTACAAACATTTCTCTTCAATTTTTTTTAACTTGGAAGACGCAGTTTGAATAAGTAGAGAGAAAACTTTAAAGACCCAATGTATATATATATATGGTTCTTCCATATCCGGTCTCTGGTCAGTCTTGTACATATAGTCTAGCAAATTTATAGACTCAAACTGGACCTTTAGACCTAACCGACTCACATAAATGCACGCACGAATTCGTGCATCCAGAAACAAACAAACTGTTGACTGGGGTCATCAAAAGCATGGACTCAGTTAAACATGAAATGTACATAATATGTACCTCATGCATTGCAACACGCCTGGTCACATGGTTTTTCACTAAAAATAATATTGTCTCGCTTCCTTCGCTCCTCAGTAAGTATGAATAAGTAAATATAGATTAACCGTTGATTTATGTGTGAAAAAATGTGAGTGTTGAGTGTTAGAATGCTCGTTGTTTCGTGCATGCATCGTAGTTGCTCGTAGGAAGAAATTAATTTAGGATTAAAAAGTGACTCTTTGTCATGATAATTAGCTATAAATACTTGCATGTTGTGCCTAAACTTCAGAGGAAACCATAAAACAGTTCAATTAGTCTCACTCCTGATAGCAACAATGTCACTCCTATATGCTGCTATAGCCTCCACTCACAGCCCTATTATTGTACCCACATGTAAGATGACCCCTTACCATGCCATCTAGTTTCTGCTGCAGTTCCACCACTCCCACGAAGGAGTCCGCAAAAATTCCGCGGGTAACGTTGAGAGACAGGAAGTCTTCCCAGCGCACGGCAACAGACTCCGCCTCCTCCAGAGTAACAAGCTGCTGGGTGGCCAGTGAAGAAAGGGGAGCAAAGTCATCAATGCTTTCCCACAGACTGCGAAGGTCAGCATCAAACTGACCCTTCTGAAGTAGGTATGTGTGTAGGGGGGGGGGGGATAAGAAAATCATTGTAAGCTATCGTTCCATAGAACCACTGAGTGTCTGAAGTCCTTCTCATAATAACTGCCTCTATTCGTGTTGCATAGTATCATTTATAAGTTTGAACAAGTATCATTTATTGAATAGGTAGAGAGATAACTTTAAATACCAACATACATACGAAACTCGTAATATATGTCCAGTGCATTGATTTAGAGTAGGCAAGGCATTGAATGTAATGTTTCACTGGTGACTAAATGTATTTCAATATGTACACTGCTGATAATGGAGAAAGCTCCCCACTCAACGCTCCCGTGTTCCAAAAGAGGGTTACCATGTATGTAACAAGAGCTATAGCCCACGCCCAATTAATTGGAAGTTTTTTTAGTATGATTAAATCCCACACATGACTACCCTGTCTGCACTGCCACGCCCTCTTTCTCTCACCAAAGCTTCGCCCGGAGGTGCCAAGTACATGTCCAAATCAACCACTCGACGCAACTTGAGAGCTTCGTACAGAGACTGGTTCTCCCGACAACTCTGAAGAACCTCTTCAAATGTCAGCGGGTAAGACGCATTCCCCAGGACGGCTTTCCCCAGAAGATAGCTGCCCCTCCAAGTGGCCGCATTGTCGACGACTTCCTTGAGCACCTGGGACAAGTCGTTGTCAGGACGGCAGGTCTGGCCCACGCCCCCAGCAATGACAAGGCAAGTGGCGCCAGAGAAGGCGCAAGTCACACAGACGCCCGTCAGCATGAAAGATAGTCTGAAACAATAATGAAGTTGGATATGCAAAGTAGGTCAAGTGATATCACTCACTAAAGTAGGTAAGGGAACATTACTCACAAAAAGTATGTCAAGTACACATACAAGTAGGTCATTCATAAAAGTGACATCACTCGCACCATAAAATTAGTAGGTAATCACGTCACAAAAATAGATTAAGTGGTATTGTCTCCTGATACAAATAGGTAAGGTGTCGTCACAGTGCACCACTATAGGCCCCCAAGCCAGTGACAATAGAAACCAGAAGTTGCCAACCTCCTAAAAGCTTACTTGATAATGGCAGTGCCTGCCATGTGTAGTCCTTCTCTAGCCTGGAGGTCACCTTCACTATGCACTTCATGCAACATGTACAGAGCTCCACACAGGGCCACCAGTAACCATACCAACAGACCCAGCGCCACAACTACAAACACGATGGTGCAGACATGGCGGAAGTCATCCCAGTTCTCCAAATACCTGGCAACCAGAATAACAAAGAAATATTGATGAAGTGCTAGCTGCATTCTGCTGAGTAATAAACCTACTGGGCTTGCAGGGATACCAATAGTAGTTCACTGCAATTATTATTATTATTATTACTATTATTATTATGTATTTATTTATTATTATTATTATTTATTATTGTTATCATCATTGTTACTACTACTACTAAATATTTATTAATAATAATTATTGTTATTGACAAGCAAGTGAGATACTGACAGGGATACTTAATTTTGAGCCAGTAATACTAGAATGTATATATATTTGTGTGTGTGTATGTGTGTGTTAGCATACAAGGTAAAGTTGTGAAGCTGATAGTTTTCCTTTCTAGCATAATTTAAACTTGAATATTTCTTAGTAGTGATAAGTATCCAACTACATCAGTTACTCTCTCACCCTTTGCTGCTATTGGAACACAAATTAGGTAATTGTTAATTTAATTTACTGCTGGTATTAACAGTTACTAGTTAGTTGCCTAGAGCTACTGGCAATTCCTAAAAATTGAAGTAGCACAGACGCTACCGTTCTCAAGAAAATGGAGGTAGGAAAGACAATCAGTTGTAATTGCTCTTTTTATGGTTAGTTACTTGTGCAAGTTTGAACCAGAGAAATGGTATCGGATATAGATAGTAGTCCAGAACAACTTTCATGAATGGCTAACTCTTTTAAGGGTGGCTGCACATAGCAACGCGCACCGCCTGTAGATCAGGACATTAATTTATTCCCCGCCAATACCCCACCATTCGATAATACGCGAGCAGAAACAATCGCGTAGTAGTAGCAGAAGTATACTTTGCGAAGTTGTGGTGTTTTAGTTTAGCTTCTTGTTGTCTCATAGCCGTTTACAGCAACTCTCCATACGTCGTCTGAACTCACATGGCAAGGTGCACCAGGCTGCCTCTCCTCCTGTAGCCGTTCTCCAAGCTCTGCGCACCTGAACTCAAGCGGATGGATCCAGCAGGCTCGATTGCGAAGACTTCCCAAGCTGCGCAGACCTAATACCTTCACCTCTGGCTATCTCCAAGAAACTGCTCTCTCTTCTGACTCTCTTGTTATTGTATATTGATGTTTGTTTACTCTAGATATAGGTGGGCTCTTTTTAGAACCAATTGAACATATTTTTTTCCTCATGTACAAGGAGTACGAGACATGGGGGCGGGGCTATTTCTTAAGCATTGCGAGTGGAATTAAAGTTCCAAATTTTATATCAGTTTTTCTTGGAATCTAATAATGAGAACGACAATTTTTTTTTACACACGGGTAAACCTAAAAAAAAATGAACTGCACCACAACGAGAATTTTTCAATATCTTATAAATAGGAAAAATAAATCATAAAGTAATATTGAAATGGAAAAGAGCTTGTTGTCTTGCAGTATAGTATCGGCTTGGCTAGTAGTGCACCAAATTGCGGAGCTCCAACTTACCGCACCGCTCCAAAAAAGTGCTACAAAGTTTTATAACCAGGCCTCGATATTTCTTCCAGATTCGCTCTAAAATTAGTGAGCGGCGCCTTCGGCAGGTACTTTGTCCTTGTGTTGTAGTGGAGAAGCCCCTGTAAGTATATAATAGTAGTAATCGTGCATAGCAACCATCAACAAAAAATTGCGTAGGCGGTGTGCAGCCACCCTTAAACTCTTAGAACTTCTTTTTAATTGTTACCAGGCTGGTTCACTCACCACCCCCACTACTACTACTACTACTACTACTACTACTACTACTACTGTAGTCATTATTTGTTAATGTTTTTATTTAATTACCTTCACTACTAGTATTCATTAATTTCTATAAGGTGCTAATGAATATCTCAAAGTTCAGCCAATGGGTACGTGTGACCTCATCTTACTTAACGTGTCTCGCATTAGTTAATTGACCATCAAATAGGGTCACAGGAGCAGCTAATTCAACTCTCACATAACAGGAACAACTCAGAGGAAACTGGCAAACAATTAGAAATGAAACAACAGAGACTAGCCAAATAATCAGCTACGAGTCTGGAGGGGGGGTTGTGGTGTCACGCTATGTGCTTCTCCTAGAAACAAGGGGTTTGCCTGCTGTAGATAAATGCAGGTGTGAGTCTGACTGGACACAGGTGTGTGTGTGTGTGTAGTCTGTCCAAAGCTATCTCTCTTTCAGTTAATTTCTCAACCAACCAGTTTGTCTAGACTCACTGAGTGAGTAGCCAAGGCAACAAAAACTTTCCACTTCACTGCAGTATGGACATATGTATGTGTGTGTGTGTGCTGACAGAAACAAGCAGCTGCTCAATGGCCTCCTGCAATAATGATATTCATAGCTTGGGAGTTCATTGAAGCTCAATGCTAACCTTGAGCTAATTATGTGCAAACATATGTATATATATGTGTGTTATGTTGCATATGTGCATGTATGTATCATACATACTATGTGTATATGTATAATGTGCACTCTCTCTCTCTCTGTCCACAACCTACAAAGCAGTCCTAAAGATGAACTATTAGACTATTAATAATTTTAACTACAAAAAAAAAAAAAAAAAAAAAAAAAAAAAAAAAAAAAAAAAAAAAAAAGAACAAAGAAGGACATAATACATGTTATATATCATATATAATGTATACAGCTTTTCAAATGGAAATACAATACACATGTACGAGTGCATGTTTAAACACACATGTGTACTCGTGCGGGCTGGTAACCAAATGTGAACATGTGTATATGCATGCATGTCACATGTAGGTCACATGCAAGTGACTCACCTGGAGCCCAAGTACTCAAGTAGCTTTTCCTGAGACTGAGGCAGCCCCAGGGACAGAGAAGAGTTGAGAACCTGCAGTCTCTGCCACAGAGAGGTCAAGTTGGAGTGCAGGCTGCTGCCCTTGCCAATGTAGGAATCCCACGTAGAGTTACTCTGGCAAGTGAAGTTATTCGACTACAATCAAACAACAGAAGAAAATGGCAGACACACATAAATAATAATGACTTATGATAGTATCACAACTGGTCATTCAGGTTAGAAAACATTATAGGGCAGACTTCCACGCCTCCACCTTGCCTTGAACAAACAAACAACACTCAACAAACAAACAAACAAACAAACAAACAAACAAACAAGTGTGTGTGTGTGTAAGTCTCACCAAGTCCTCCAGGTAGTCCAAATAGATACTCTCCAGAGCTGGCTCATTATCAAACAAGTGGCTATTCAGGAGCACACCCAGACGCTGCAACTTAGTGACGGAGCCGTTGTGGAGACCTCCCAAGTCTGCAACGCTCTTTGCCACGACTGGAACATAGGCGGTACCATTACCTCGATGGAGGAGGTCGTTGCATTCGGCGACCAGGGAGGAGGAGGCGTTGTTAGACGATATCAGCTCAGAACAGATGCTCTTCAAGTCTTGGAGGCTGTCAGAGAGGGAGGCGATGAGCACGCTCAAGGACAAGGAGGGTGTGCTGGTTGGCATGGCAACACCAGATGGCATGCCCGAGAGGTCGTGAACAAACCAAGAGAGCCGTTCCGTTAGTCCCAACAAAAGAGGACGCTCGTTGAGGTAGTCCGATACCTAACGGTATATGTTACAGACAGGAACAAACATCAATGAAATAAACAAACAAACAACAACAACAACAAAATAACACAATGAAGTGATAACTCACTCACATTGGCATAAAACATCTTCAAAAATGGCCCATGGTGCTTTTCAACATCTCTCGCAATCTGATCTGATACGGCTCTAAATACCACAACAAATAATATCCACAATAACAAACAAATAAAACACAACATAGTATCCAATGTTTCATAGAGGGGAGGGGAGGGGGGTGGTGACCTGGGATTTCCCATTCCAAGCAAAAGCAAAGAATAGACAAATTTAATAGTTTAAATCAGCTACAACAATTATAATGACACAATAAGTGAGCATCGCAGTTACATTAAAACATGATTCAGTTCTGTTTGAACTTGTCTTCTAATACAGTGATGACAATTCTTTAGTCATGTCAAGTTCCGTTCTGTTAGCTGATTTCATAATCTAAATGTTATAAAATCTCTCAGTTGTAGCTATATCAAATTGAAAGCACGATATCACTTAGTTAAAAATTCCAAAAATCCTGTATGAATCCTTGGATCACACGGTAACAAATAAGTTGGAGCTGTTAAATGGATTTTACTCCAATATATTTTTACTCAGCGTCTAAACATGAGAGCTTTCACAGGTTATAGTGAAATAGTTCCTTACATTGCACCCACACTAGTGATGAAGTCTTACAAAATATATTCCTAATAAAATATCAAATGGAACCTCACACAACTCATGCCTTCACTCAGAGAAAGAGAAGAAAAGAGAGAGACCGACCACTCAGGTTGAGAACACACCATAATAGCCTCTTTGTGCGTGCACACGTACGTACGTATGTGCGTAAATTACCTCATCGATATCCCTCCCATAAATACCGGCACACTTCTTTATCATCCAGTCACGCTACTCCCCCCATTACCCACTCACTTGATCTTTAGGTAGACGTCCGATAGGAACATCTGGTACTGGTCATCAATTGCCACCCTGGCCACGCCCATTGCATGGAGCCTCAGTTTTTCTGTCTCCGGCAGGAGAGAAGACGCTGCCACGCTCCCTTCCCGCACACCCCAGTGCACGTAAGAGTTGCCGAACAAGAGGATCGCCACGAAACCAATGATGACTGCCATAACCACCAAGATGGAGGCAAAGAGACTCCAAGCAATGGTGAGGATGTAGTGAGACTGGTTGCTATAATAGTAATAGTAGTAGTAGTAGTAGTAACAATAATAGCAATAACAATAACAACAACAATAATAATAACAACAATAAGGCTAATAAATGTGACCATGGTCTGAGACACTAGGACATTCAACTATCTATAAGCTGACGCGGACCAAGCTCTAATGTAATGATGCATCAAGGGTGCGAACCCTCAGCATTACTATACACTAGCTAGCTATTACAAAAACCAAAAGAATATTATATTTGGAGTAGTATCAATATGAATATGCCAATACGTGGCCCATGCAAGTCAATATGAAACGGTAGACGTTCTGCTGTCTTCATAAGAGAAGCTCAACACACAAGAGACACTCACCTTACCAAATAATTTCAACGGGGAACTCTGATTCCAGCACTAAACCACTGAGTGCATGGGCAGCAAATGATATACACACGTGATTAGTGTGACAATAGGGAGGGGGCGTTACCAACAAAAGCTTACGACCATACATACAGCCAAAATTAACTCTCTTTTTCTGAAGGAAAAAAAAACCCCGACTGACCGACTTACTGATAGATAAACCTAACACTATAACCCAACTCGCGCATTACGCACTGAGGTTAGATAATAAGGTGGCTATCAATGACTGGATCACACCCTATGGGTCAATAGAACACTAAACCCTTGACAGTTGTTTGCAGTCCATCAATTGAATGGCAGACATTATTGCCCGACTTAGTGAGGCAACATGATGGATCACAAGGAAAAAGACCATGTGCCAATTAAACCTGCTATAATGTCTGTACTACTACAATCCTCTACTAAATGGCAGAAGGTTGCCACGACGATGGAACCGTCGTAACCACAACAATGTATTGTTGGACAAAAGTGCCACATCAGCAATCTCCAGTGCTCGCACCGACGGTGTGAGATACAGGAGTGCGAAGAAACATGTGTGAACAACTCTCACCTGTCCAGCTCATCGAGGTCGCTGTGGCTTGAATGGAAGCAACCCTGGCCTTCTTCGATGTAACACCATCGCCAGAAGAGCCAGAAAGACAGCAGCACCAGAGGAACTGTCACTGCCACAAACATCACAAACCCTGCACACACACACACACACACACGTACTCCAGTTACAATTGGAGAGTGTCTATAAGAAAGAAAAAATTAAACCTCCTCCTACCTTCCCTAGGGGGGGGGGGGGTGGGGGGGGGGGGGGGGACTTTGTAGAGTCACAAAAAAATGTTTAGCTCACAAAAATGGTGAAGCCTACGAAACAGATTGTCAGATGAAAACTGGACAAACCATCACGAATTGCTAGTGAAGGATCAGCTAGAACTAGAAAATTTAGATTGAAGTATTGGACATTAAAACAAAGTAACTGTAGAGTGTAGAGTATGGCAATAATTCACACTGATCTTTTTTTTTTTTTTTTAATTCCGTTGAGGTAGAAAAATTTAGGAGGAAGGGGGGAATCCCAGGGCTCCCATAGTCTGCATGAAACCTTAGCTTATTATATCATAAGTTCCACACAAAGTAATTCTTCTCATTTAGTTTGTTGACTGTGGGCTAGATACTGAAAACATACAGAAACAACAAACAAATGACGGAAGATATCTGCCTGATCTTATAGCAGCTGCACTTACTCACCAGAACACGCACACCACTTAGCTTGAGACAATCCACAACTAAAGGGAAACAAATGACAGAAGATGACAGAAAATAATTTGTTGGCGACAACGACACCAAGTGGCCGCACCCCTTTATTCACATCAACGTTGGTGAAAACACTGACCGGGAGTGACTGGAGTCATGGACGAGTGACACCTCAGCACTTATTAAATGCAAACATATCGCCATATCAAATGACAATTACGAGACAGTGCTAAAATATCACGCGCAACGAGCACACCGCTATCATATGACTAATGAACGTCTCCAACACAATCTTAGCTCCTGCTCCGTTGGAACGCTCTGACCGCAATTTATCGCACAGTGTCTAAATATTGGGGACTTTACTCGATGACTGACCTCTAACCAGAGTCTGAGCCAGTCAGACAGCCAGAGAGCCCCCATGGGAGAAAGGATAAAAAACTAAGTATAACTGTACAACTCGGCCCATGATTCACCTCTCTGGACTTATCTCCATTGGGCGGTTACTGTCCAATGCTAGCTAAGATGTTCAGGTCATTTCATCAATGGAAACTTGACTCACTGCTATGTATCACCTTTCAATTTCTCCTCTCTGTCGCCAGAAGTTAATTAAAGGGGCTTACCCATAGCAGCCGCCACTTACTGGAGACGTTGCAGCACGTGGAGTGAGGGAGATTAATCACAAATTTTATCACAGGAAAATTGGCTCATATTCCTCCATTTCGCGGCTGCCAGTTTTTATCACGAATTTCCTGGAGACTATTTTAGAACGCAATACAGAAACTTAGCGCACAAAAAACTTTCCCGATATCACATAGACAAGAAATAAGTCAAGAGTACCTTAGGAAAAAATGGTGGGCTATAAAAAGAGAAAGAAGAAGAGTACTGTGTGCCATTGACACAGCTAAATTCAACTGCACAGCATATATATAGTGTAAGGTCAGAGTACTGCTAGATACTATTAATCAACAAGTACTTTGGCACACACACACAGCATTGATAGGAGCTAGACTTGATTTCTATTACACTCACCAAAAAAAAAAATATATATATAATACTTATTACATGAGTCAGAGTGTGATATGGCGAAATATTATTTTCATGAGCAGGCTAATTTATTTTCACTAATTTATTTTCACGAGCCAGAGGCGAGTGAAAATAAAGCCTGAGAGTGAAATATCTTGCCATAACACTCTGACAAGTGTAATAAGTGGTTTATTCCACACTAGATATCTTCACTACTGTAGTTAGTACTAGAGGAAGGGTAACTCACAGCCATAAAGTTGGTTGTAGGGGCTACCCACACCCCCAGCTGATATTTTAGCAGCCGCTCTAACCCTGTTGAGCAGGATAAAGAGTAGGGTACACCAGAGACCGAGAAAATTGAAAAGTTTGGCCGGTTGCTATAACTACAGGGGTAATGAGCTTGCACAGTATAGCATGAAATAACAGCGTGAAATATCGTGAGTTATTTCACGGGTCATGTACCTAAAAATATCTAGGATGGAATAAATATATTTATTCCACACTAGATATCTTCACAATGATATTTTTAAGTACATGACCATGAAATAACTCCCTATTTCACACTGTATTGCGAAAGCTCATTAATGCTTACAGGATATCTAGGGTAGAATAAACCACTTATTACACTCGTAAAAGTGATATGGCAAGATATTTCACTCTCAGGATTTATTTTCACTGCCTCTGGCTCGTGAAAATAAATTAGCCTGCTCTGAAATATTTCACCATATCACACCCCGACTCATGTAATACATGTAAGTACTATTTATATATAATATATAGCTGTTTGTGAGTTGGAACACTCATTTTAAACTTGGTGTGGATCAAACTGAAAGAATAGTGAGCTTTTTTGGAAGGTTCTTTTTGCAGCTATTTTTTAAATTTGAACAGAAGGAGCTAGAGGTCAAAGGGCATGCCAGGACTCTCCTTTTTATACTTGGGCCTCCGGAAGGAGTTCAGAATGTGGTAAACAAGGCCACATATTTTGTGTACGGAGAATAGCATTGAATTATAAACACGACCTCTACGTTTAAGGAGGTCTCCCATTCACGAAGATAGAGCTGAGACGTCACAGCACTTCATTAGATTAGCTTCACAATGATAAGCCAGACAAATTCCTTAACTGGCATGTAACAGAACCACAAACATCAAACCCTCTAATGGATGGGAAACCATGTCAGTGACAAATTAATCTTTCTTCCTCTACCAGCCCCCCACACTGTTGGCTGCTAAAGAAATCATCCCCTCCCTCCCAGCTTCAAACTACGTTTGGGCTGGAGAAGGTGAGCAAAACTTCACACACATTATTGTGTTCCATGACAACAGGATGGTTACTAGACACAGCCGAGACGGAAGAGCCAAGAAGCCATAGCAACCGGATTTTTAAACCAATAGATGTGGTGATTTGATAAATTTACTTGAGGGATAATTGGATTAACCAGCTGCAGCAATCAGATCGTAAGTGGTGTAATGCCCCATGGGTAAAGAGAGAGAGAGAGACAATGTGTGTGGGTGGGAGTGACAATAAAGAACATAAACAAAATAAGGTATTCTCTTGATGGATAAGAAGAGCCAATTACAGCAGATCTTGATTCTTTAGACCAAAGTCCTCAAAATCATTAGTCAAGTTTTTTTTCATTTTATATAATTTAGTCTCGTTGCTGTAGTTTCAGCTATGCAGGTCCTATATAATAAAGAAGACCACATGGTTCATTAGGCCATAGCTGAAATAACGCCCCACCCACCTCCCTCCTCCCAACCCCATCGTACCACCATAGTCACTCTGATCATCTCTTTTGAGGTGGGAGGGGTGGGGTGGGTGAGGTGGGAGGGGTGGGGTGGGTGAGGTGGGAGGGGTGGGATGGGTGGATTGGCTTAATGAAATTAATCTCCAATAACAAAGGACTACCTTTTATTTGTTCCCTTATAATATGCTAGAATATCTCTCTACTTTATTATCACTCTTTTCTTTTATTGCTGACAGGGTAGATTGAGACAGTCCGTTGAGTGTGTGAGTGTGATGACCCCACCCCCCTTGCTGGCATTATAGATCAAGGATATTATATAAACTTGCACAACACTTGGCAGTGGTTAGTACCTTCACTTAATCTACTAAACTTGCTGCTGTGATAGAGGACAAAGACGGGAAGGATTGCACATGTGTAACATTTACTAGAAAGGTGCCGCTTTAACAACCACCAAACGATCAAAACCTCTCCTTGCTCCGTTTCCGTTCCCCTCCTGGTTCGTGATGTGACACGCCATTGCAGATAGCCCATTACACCCTGAAGTACCTCGTTAATCATAATACACGTATATCACCATCACTGGATGTAAAGCTTTCACATACCACAAAGCAGAGCACACATTACAAGCTATTGTGCAGAACACCCTCAAGAAGGCAATGATAAACCTAACATAATAAAAATAATCCCTCCAACGATTGAGCTGGCCAGGCAAGTTACACACACCATCCTCATAAGCTTCTACTGCCCGCCCCCTTCCCCAACCCCTCTCCCTTCCTCTTCCCAACCCCACCCCCTCCTCTTCCCAAACCCACCCCCTCCTCTTCCCAAACCCCACCCCCTCCTCTTCCCAAACCCCACCCCCTCCTCTTCCCAAACCCCACCCCCTCCTCTTCCACAACCCAACCCCTCCCATACCTTCCCTTTAAGACAACCGGTTGGGCCAGGGGCTTACCAAACAATCACCAAATATTAATGCACTAGAGGTCACAGCGAGAATAAGTATGGATAATAATTAGTTGAGAATAATTGTAGGTACGTATATAGCTAGTTCTGTTCCACATTGGATTGTTCTGGGTCCACAGTGCCATTTAAGAGCCTATCTCAAACCAGTTTCTCCATCAAACAACAACATACACTGACTACAACATTCATTGAAACTCCATGACCTGACTGAACCCTATACACTATGTACCTGTCAAATAGAATGCGTTGGACGAATACTTCAACCATTCCGTTATAAACGGAGAAACGTTCAAGTCAGAGATGTTGTACCTGCAGTAGAAGCAATAAAAATGACCATGATATTGCAGAAAAACAACAACAAAAAACAAAAACAACAACAACAGTTCTTAATATACTACCCTTACCAATCCTGAGTGGCTGGCTTGTGGAAAAATACTTATAAAAAAATCTCTATCTCTCACTTTATCACCTCCGTCAAATTATACCCCCAGGCAGTGTAGCTATTCAGCATTAACACAAAGAGGCAAACATTACACAACGTTGCATAATCGAAACAGGTCAATAGTGACCAAGGGACCTCATAACAGTAACCAGTTATGGAGACCTGACTCTCGTGCCAACTAGTGCATGCAAGCCAGCCAGCTACGACCAGGTTTACAAACAAAACCCAGAACAATAACTAGCTAGAACAAACAGTATTGTTCGTGCTTTCTCAGTCTGTTCACTTACACTTTGCTTATCTCTAATAGAATACTAGCATAGGGCAATTCCTGGTTGAAAATGCTTTTCCTTGATTGCCGAGTAGATTCTAGTAATGGTCCCAGACCTTGTCCATCGATAACAGCAACATTTTTGGGGGGGATCTTTCTAGAGCAGGAGAACTCAGCGGCATCAGCACCTCCACAGACTAACCCGAGCAAAAATACTAAGTTCAGAAGTTTCACCTCCATATTACTGCGCCGGCCGGCCGGCTCCTGAGGTCTATACCGGACAAGGCCGTCTGCCAGCGCTCAATAGATTCCACAGTGTTAACTAAAGCCACATGTTCTCTAATCGTCACCGTTTGTAGTGCCAGGAGAACGACTTTCCATGACACAGCTAACTAAACAAAACTCTACAAGTGGAAGTCCACCCACACCCCCCGCCTGTTTTCAATTAATATCCACCAGTTAATTGCACTCACTTCCGCCAACTCGTCGCTAAAGCGAGTGGCGACACTTTACCTCATCAAACATTCCGCATTAAATAATGTAATGTCTTACAACCAGTGAAATTGAGCAGTACACTAAAACTATGCTATCTGTTCGAATTTCCAGCATCACTGTCTTTTCCTTTCTTTCTTCCTCCTTTCTTTCTTCCACTTCTTTCACTTTCCTTTCCTCTAGTCGTCTCACTGGAGCCATTGGGAGAACTAGCCCTCAGGAAGTCATCTGCAGAATAACGATCCTGCAACCCACCAGATCTCGCACGAGCATCAATAATCTTCTTTCTTTTGCTCCTCGTACAGTAATGTTTGTTGTTAACATCACCTTCATCTTCGCCATCGAGAGGAGTAATGACAGCTCCCACTTCTTTCTCCCTGCCATCTGCACCAGGTAGTTCAACTTCACAGGAGTCACACGGAGAAGGCCCAGGAGGTCGATCCAGTGCACAGGCTCCATCGCTGATTCCACTACAAGAGGCAGATTCATTTCTTGATAATGCCTTCCTTTGACCACACTTGCTCCGAGTGCTCCTTGAAATTTCTCGAGTCCTTAATCTCATTCCTGAATCCTGATCTTGATCCACAGCCAGAGATTCTCCAGATTTACTCTGTTTGCCTCTTTCTCCTCCTCCTCCTCCTCCAGCTGCTTGAATCACTGACGTAAACCCAGTGCGCTTCGATTTAGAATTTTTGGCCTCAACTTTTGTCGTCACAACTGAAGCACCTTCTTTTCCGTCACTAACAATGGACGATGCTTTAGCTCGCTCTCTCCTCTTTGACTGAGCTTTAGCTCCTTTTTTAACATTACTGTCAGCTCGAGAAGACGACAAATTGTCAGTATTACCCTTTACCACATCATCATTCAAAGCCAGAGTGTCAGACAACAAAGATTCATTTTTCTTATCAGGAACTGAATTAGCACTTCCTCCAGCATCATTACTAATGCAGCCAGCATCAACAGGTTCAGTGGGTAAGTGGTCATCACACGAACTATCAGAGATTACATCACCACTGCTATCCTCACATTCTCCCACACGACCAGCACCATGACCACCAAAAAGAGCAGGAGACCCACCAGAATCTCGCATTGCCGTGGTAACTGCACGAATGAAATGGCTCACAAACATGTCCACTCTGTTCATTGCGTCTTCATCGTCGTCTTCTTCCTCCATGCTACTTTCCTCCTCTAAACTAGTCTCTTCCTCTGTGCTATCTTCATCTTCACCTGTGCCTTCTTCTTCCTCTTCCCTATCCACCATACCACCCCGGGGACCACTTTCGTTATTAAAACCAAAAACTAACCGAGACTCATTAGCCTCTTCTTCCCCACTGGAGCTGTCAGTGTCCCAATCATCAGAGAAACTGTCCCAGTCTTCGGAGTATCCGATAGAATGAAGTGAATCGCTGTCACTGCTCGCAGATAAAATATAGCGTCTATTTCTCATAAAAGGGTTGAGTAAATCGCCATCATCATCATCCATGCTGGACGCAAATAGACTCTCGTCGCTGCTGTTGGAAAAAGCCACGTCGTCCATGAGGTTATCGAACAGAGCTAGGACCTTAACGTCTTCTTCCGTAGGATCGGCTGGTTCAGAGTACGAGACCCCCAACAGTATGGAGCGGAGTTCGGAGGGCGAGAATCTCTGCCTGGCAGGAGGGCCTCCGGATTGATGGAGGGTGTGGCCAGAGTGTATCGGCAAGTCACTCCAAACCTGCAAGAGTACATGATACTAATCAGAGATGAACATCCAATAATATTCAGCATGCAACAACTGCTCTAAACAAAATCTTATTCAATGGAACCTCTCTTAACGAAGCCACCAGGGGACCAGAGGTTCCCACTATCATGGAGCCTGTAAGAGGTTCCCACTACCATGAAGGAACCTGACTCTGACAATGTGAACTTTATAACTTACTTTCAATCATTTTTGTCAAAAAAAAAAAGAAAAAAAAAAGTCAATCCACCCCCTCATTTAGTCCAAATAGAACTGAGATGCTCATTGTCTAAGATCATGGATGAGAAAGCTTATACTGTACCGGTACAGCATCCTAAAGTGGGCTATATTCATAGTTTACATGTTCATCGTTTAATAATCAATACTACAGAGCTACTTGCACTGATTGTCATGTGACATTAAAACTCCCCCAAAATAAAATGGTCCTTTACAAAAGGTACCACAACCTCCCACACACTTAATGACCTTGACAATTTTTTCCACCCCCGATGTGACCAGGATCCTGTTGGCGGGGGAGTAGCGTGCCTGGTTGACTATAGACCTGTGCCCGGGAAAGACAAAATGAGGAGAAGACTGTTCCAAACTTCCTGAAAGAAAGAAATGAGAGTGAACGAGCAGAAGAAGTTTAATTGTCACACAAAATTTCTGAATGTATATAAACCCTACCCTTTAAAACATCCACCTATGAATATATATATATATTTATTCCACCCTAGATATCTTCACAATGATATTTTTAGGTACATGACCCGTGAAATAACTCACGATATTTCACGCTGTTATTTCACGCTATACTGCGCAAGCTCATTACCCCTGTAGTTATAGCAACCGGCCAAACTTTTCAATTTTCTCAGTTTTACAGCTACCTTCCTCTGGGGTACCCTACTCTTTATCCTGCTCAACAGGGTTAGAGCGGCTGCTAAAATATCAGCTGGGGGTGTGGGTAGCCCCTACAACCAACTTTATGGCTGTGAGTTACCCTTCCTCTAGTACTAACTACAGTAGTGAAGATATCTAGTGTGGAATAAACCACTCATTACACTTGTCAGGGTGTTATGGCAAGATATTTCACTCTCAGGCTTTATTTTCACTCGCCTCTGGCTCGTGAAAATAAATTAGCCTGCTCGTGAAATATTTCGCCATATCACACTCTGACTCATGTAATAAGCATTATTGGGCTTTGAGTACTTCGGCATCACACGAGTGTTCAATATTTTCCCATATTAAACACGGCATATTGTACGCTCCAACTTGCCCGTGTGTAATTTTGGACAAGAGAATTTTTAAAAGTATGGTAGAGTTACCCCTGAACGTTTACTCTTTTGGAAAAAAATCCTTTTAACAATTCATGGGAATGACTTTCACTCTCATGCTTGTAGTTTTACTCGCCTTTGGCTCGTGAAAATACTCAACATGTCCGTGAAATATCTCCTCGTATTGCACACTGACTCATGCAATAAGTATTATATAATATATTATTGAATATATATTGCAAAACTGTCCACAGTAAAATTTACCCATCCTTGGAGAGCGATGGTAGAGAATTGCACAAACGTCTTCTTTGTTCAAAGTCTTCCTGGCAGCTTCGAGTTCTTCAGATGATGGTACTTTCCAGATGTAGACCCTGAAGTCGTCAGAGCCAGACACGACAAACTATACAACAAAATGAGCAATGGAAAGTGGGAGTGGCCCCAGGAGGAAAGAGAACCATCACACATCATTCTAATCACCTTGTAGATATTATGACAATGATTATGATAATATAACAACAACAATAATAATAACAACATTAATAACAATAGTAATATCAATAATCATAATAACAATCATAATACAGTAGGATGTCAGTTATCCGAACGTCAGTTATCCGAAAACGTCGATCAACCGAACAACTAAAATATGACGACCCTTTACCGACTTAATGACCCGCCCACCGCCGCCGCCGGAAAGCTACCCGCATGGATTACAGTATATCTGAGCGCCGGCTTTTTTTTCCCGAAAATGGCTGAGGCAACCGGGGGAAAAAGGAAAAGAATTGTGCTAACAATTGAAGAAAAGCTTAAAATTTGTGAAAGTATAAAGTATGAGAAGAGGACTGTCTATGACGAGCGTAGCCCAACAATTTAACGTTGGTAGGTCGACAGTTCATGATATCGTCAAGAATGAGGCTAAATTGAAGCGGTTTGCAACAGAAATTGAAGAAGGAGATTGTATTAAGAAGAGAAAGATAGTGAGAAGGCCTGAGTTTAGTGAACTGGACAAGGCTGTGTATCTCTGGTTTGTCCAGCAACGATGCAAAGGTTTGTGTATTTATACATAGCTTATTTGCAAGATGTGTATCTTAGTTGGTTTTGATATCCGAACAATTTTCTTATCCGAACACCCCTCGGTCCCAACGTGTTCGGATAACTGACATCCTACTGTAGTAACAAATCATGATAATAATAATAATTATTATTATTATCATTGTTATTACTATCATATTGAAAAGCACTACATAGCTTTAGAAAAAATAAGCAATTGAAGCCGTTTTTGAAATAGGAAAAGGATGGGGGGAGAGGTTCATTGTACAATAATTTCCCCATCCAATGCATGGGCCTCCAGCCAGTGTGACACAAACGCAATATCATAAAATATACCTTCTTCTTGCCAGTTTTCCTCTGACCCAGCTCCATTCTTAACAAGTTATTTACAATTGGTTAGTTTGTGTTTGATCTATTGGCGAGTCTAAATATAACATTACATAGCAGTGAGGGAAAAGAGAGAGAGAGAGAATAGAAAAAAGGGAGGGAAAAAAAGAAAAAAGAAAGAAAAAAAAAGCAACAAGTATTACTGTCAAGACATTTGCCAAGTTTTTTTCCCCCGTCATTGTCCTGGTGCTTGCTTGCCACTGGCCAGAAATTCTGTCTCGTGATCAGCTTACAACAATCCCCCCTTTAACTCTCGTGACCACACCTTACCTCGTCATCCCGTCCCATGAAGCACCCACTTTTCATGGTAACTGTGTTCTTATAGTGGCCCGTGCAGTCACTGAAGTAGCAGATGGGGTAAGGGTCAAGCAAGTTGTGCAAAGTTGGGGGGCGTTGCCGGTACATGGAGTAGAGACAAGATCCCGAGCTGTCGAACGCCACCGACACACCGTTGTGGCGACTGACAATAATTCTACTGCACTCGTACTGAATGACCCTGAAATAATATGAGGAAAATAAATGAATAATGGAATAAATAAGTCAAAAAAATAAAAAATAAAAAAAATAAATAAAAATAATAATAATATATAATATAAATAAAAAAGAACTAGATTTTAAGTACTTAAATAATATGATAACAGGGTTTCATACAGGATTTGCGTTTAGGGGGGGGAAATTTGGGATTGTATGAAACAGTCCTGATTTTTTAAGTACTTCAATGAAACTAGTAAATGTAATATATTTAACAGCGTTTAATCTAATGAGGGGACATAGGAAAAACTTCTCTCCCCCTTCCCCCACCTCCCACATCCAATCCAGAATTATTCTTCAAAGATCTTGGCAAAATAAGCAGAATTGCAATGAAAATCAGGTCAATTAACATAGAGCAAACAAATTTTGTAGAGTAAATAAACTTTTCCCTCCTCCCCCTAGTGAACTGTGTTAAGAACGCTTGCATCTTTTGTCAGTTCTCTAATCCTAACTTCTAGGTATATCATCAGTGATGTTTGCATGACTCCATGATAACCCACAACCACTGCCAATTATTATGTTCTACTGTTTGTTGGTATAAGGTGGAGCTTATACTTCTGTAATAAGGTGGTAACCACTTAGCCACTGCATGGTAGGCTAGCTGCTTTTTCAGTCAACAACAGACTGGTAGTGGTAGTGGTATCTAGCTATGGATTTAAGGAAGTACTTTAGTAGAAAGAGAGCTTTGGATGTTGATGATGATGAATCAGTTATTGAAAGTAGTACCTTTGTTGAGAGCTCTTCTGGTGCTGCTGCTCAGAGTTCTTCTAGTGTTGCTGCTGAGAGTTCTGGTGCTACTATCGAGGATTCTTCAGGGAGTTTTTCTGGAAGTTCAGGCACTAAGAGAGTGTCAGAGTTGAGCTCAATACCTAAATCTGGTAAGAATTGCCTCTCTAAAAGTGAGAAAAAGAAAGCATATAAAGCCAGACTTAGCTACAGAAACCAGTGGGAAGTCCAATATCCTTGGGTGTACTGTACAGATGTTACTCAAGGTATGTTTTGTAAGCTTTGTCAGCAGACAGGGAATCCACCAGTAACTGCTAGAGGAGCATGGACGGCTAGGGGCATCAAGGATTGGAATCATGCTACAGAACTTTTGAAGTTGCATAGCGAGTCTACTTGGCATAGAGATGCCACAATGTATTGCAGGATGGCTGAGCAAGGGAAGAAGGAGAGTGTATTGCAGATGCATTGTTCTGCTGTCGCCAAAGAATTGGAAGAGAGAAAAGAAAGAAATAAAGCAGTGTTGCTTAAACTTTTTCGATCTCTTTATTTTCTTGCTAAGAATCGTATTCCTCATACTACTACCTTCAATCAATTGCTGGATTTACAAGTAGCCAATGGTGACTTGGTTTTGGATAAGCACATGAAAGGAGCTTTGAATGCTCAATACACATCCAAGTTTTCTACGGTGATGTTACTTGAATGTATTGATTCATGGATTAATTCAAAGTTATTAGAAAGTCTGAAATCTAGTTCCTTTTTTTCAATTTTAGCAGACGAGTGTGAGGATATTAGCACGAAAGAAGAGCTTACAATTTGCTTTAGATGGATCAAGAATGGCAAACCAGAGGAGCATTTTGTCAACATTCTTCAAGTGAAAGCATTGGATGCTGCTACTATTGCTAATACTCTCCATTCTTTCATGGAATCTAATAAGATAGATTGCAAAAAAAATGGTTGGCCAGGGATATGATGGTGCAGCTACTTTTTCAGGATGCAAAACTGGAGTTCAGAAGCGAATGCGTGTGTATGCTCCTCATGCAGTTTACATCCATTGTGCTTGCCATCGTCTCCAGCTAGCAAGTGTACAGGCTGCACAGAACATTCCTGAAATTAAGAAAGTTTTTGTGATGATGGGAAACCTATGGAAGTTCTTTTACTATAGCCCCAAAAGGGCTGAATCTCTTAAAGAAATTCAGTGTGCCCTAAACTTACCTGAATTAAAAATTACTAAGCCAAGTGACACAAGGTGGCTTTCCCATGAGAGGTGTGTGAGAGCAATTAAAAAAGAACTTCCTGCCCTCATTACTACATTACAACACCTTCATGAAGTTTCAGGAGATGCCGAATCCTATGGTCTCAGCTTACTCTTAGCTAGTCAGGTAGGAATAGCTAGTATTGTGGTTCTCTCTCGAGTTCTCCACATTCTAGCCAAAATGAGTGCCTCAATGCAGATGAAGGTGGCAGATTTTAGCAAACTGCCCATTCTTTTGGAAGCAACTGTTGACTCCTTGAAAAGCTTAAAGGAAGAAACTAGTGATTGGTTGTCAGAGGTTAAATCTACTACATCTTCCCTAGAAAATGACTACAGCATAACAATTGGCAATGGTTATGGTCCATCTAGGAGCCATAAAAATATCACTGATGTCTCCATATATCGTACCCACGTCGCACTTCCCTTTATTGATGTGCTATTGGAGAACATTGACAGAAGGTTTAACAGTAATGCTGTGAAAATCTTGACAGCAATGTCAGTGTTCAACCCTTCTCTGCTTCCAGCAAAGGAAGACTTAAGTTCTTACGGAGTGGACAAGATAAGTTGCTTAGGAGACTTCTACGGTAAGCCAGCTGAAGTTGAGTTTGATGGAATAACTTATTCCTCAACACCTCTGCTAAACAAGGACGATTTAATATCAGAGTGGGCTATATTCAAGAGAGCATTGCTTCAAGAAAGAGATGAAATTATGAAGTCAAAATCACTGGAGAAAGCACCAGAGTTCCAAGAAGTATTAGAAGAACTGAAACGTTCAGCTGCTTACACTGGAATTTTTTCAGAGACGTTTAAACTGATTGACATTATGCTTTCGATTCCAGTTGGTACAGCCACAGCTGAGAGATCTTTTAGTGAAATGAAACTCATAAAAACTAGATTACGAAGCCGGCTGACAGAACAGAACTTGGCACGGTTAATGAGAATTGCCACTGAAGGTCCTGAACTGAACGAAATAAACTTTAGTGAAATATTAGATATATTCAAACAAAGCAATCATAGAATCATACTTTAAGAGTGACTTTATTTAACGTGTCTTTGTTCTTATGGTATTGCTATTATGAAATTCAAATCTATTAAATAATTGAATGAGCAAAATCTTTGGGGGGGGAAATTTTCTTTTGGGGGGGGATATCCCAGGTTTCCCCCCCCCCCTCTTGAAACCCTGGATAATGTTGGTTTTGTTGCTTTCCCTTTACCAAACACAAAAGATAAGTACAATCGTGTGTGTGTGTGTATGTGCTTGTGTGTGTGTGTGTGTGTGTGTGTGCATGTGTGCGTGGTGAGTGTGCACGCACATGGTACACATACAAGTTGCTGGGAATAATGGTAACCATGGTGATGTCCTCACATTTTCTTCATGCGGAGGTCGTAGAGAGAACTGCCGGTCCGTGCGTTTGAGACTGCTATCAGAACTGGTTCAACTGGATTGACCGCCACACACTGGTAACTGTTCGGGGACTCACACAGCACCATGTCGTGCCCCACTAAAGAGTGCATGACATGAAGTGGTAAGGTAAATACACACATGAAAGGGTAAATGCCACAAACTGGTAAGGTGTGGATGTCATCTAAATAAAACAGGTAAGGGGTCTAATGGTATGGTTCAGTCAAAGAGGTAAGTTTTTGTCAAGGTTTAGTCAAAAAGGTAAAGTTCAGTGACAAACATGTAAGGTTCAGTCACAAACACATAAGGTTCAGTCACAAACACACAAGGTTCAGTCACAAACACATAAGGTTCAGTCACAAACACACAAGGTTCAGTCACAAACACATAAGGTTCAGTCACAAACACACAAGGTTCAGTCACAAACACATAAGGTTCAGTCACAAACACATAAGGTTCAGTCACAAACACATAAGGCCAAACCAATTAATATTCCTGTTTCAAAAATTTCAATGCGCGCGTGCGCTACAAAAACATAAACAATTAGATCACGTGACCAAACACGTCGATTTCATTAGCACTATTCAGCTTGCAAGATGTATGTCAACGTTTCAATCGTGCAAGGCTGTGATGAGCTCCTTAAATGGACTATGTTTGAAGCTGGCAGCCAACATACTTTCACTAAACTCCTAGAACTTGCTCTGGCCAAGACTTCTTGTATTGCAGATATAAGTGAGTGCAAATGCTACCTCAGTCAGGATGGCAAAATAAACAAGGTTCAAGTACCTCTGGAATTTAATGTGCCTCAATGTTGTGAGCTAAATGGGAAGTGGGTACTTTATATTCTTTCTATTAATGATGATGGGGCCTCTAGCTCTATCAGTACTCCTAGAAGTGCTGTTCAACTTTTGATGGCTAGTTCACGTAAATTACACCTTCCAAAGGAAATGGGTTCTAATGCTGTTAGAGGTGATATTCGGCTCTATAATGATATTATCCATTTTATGTCTAATAATTCACTGGGTTTTCATGCTGGAGTTGAACAAACATCTGGAAAGCAGATTGTATCAGCATTACAAAAGGTTTTATTCTATATTGAACCCCATTTAACCACTCTTAATGGAAGAAAGGCAAATGTTATACCCACCTACTTTCAGCCTTTGCTGTATACAGTGTACAATAATCCCATTGTTCATCATCATGCTGTAAAACCTTTGGAAAAGAGCAAGTTGGATAACCTTTCACAACTCCTTTTTGATTGCCTATCTTTGCCTTGTCTTAGTCCTTCCAAATGGAAGCCCTTCAAGTTAGCTCTGGAGGAATTATCCTTTAACTTAGTTGGATATATTGACTATTTAAAATCTAAAAATGATAGAATGAGTGAAGTACACCAGAGTATGACTCCAATTCGTTCACCACAAGATGGCACTTCTAGCAACATCAGAATGATTTGTGGGAATAAGGCCCGTAAGCCAGAATTAATTGCCAGGTATAGCAAGTTGGAGTCTGTGTTGAATGAAAAGGAAGAGTATTCAGACCCTGTGTATGTTAATGACTATGCACCATCAAAACCTCACTTTCGCTATTTGTACTTCAAGGAGCTAGCTTTGCCTTACAATTGTGAGCTATTTTCTTATTCACATGGTAATAATTTGGGCTCTTCTTGGTTTATTTGGAGAATCCCTTGTAAGCAAAACACTCAGAGAGCTAAGTCCATAATTGATGACATTGAAAAGAGTATTCAAGTCTACCACACTCGCGAAATGAGGAAAAGGTTCACTGATCGTTATTCTTTATTGAGTGGAGTCAACAAAGCTGTACTAATGGATATGTATCAGCACCTGACTGGTGATGTGTCTTCTACATCAATTTCACAAGGTGTTCAAGATCGACTTCAATTGGTGCTGGATTCCCAAGATCCTGATGTCTGTTTTGATTTGAGGCATCACAATACTGGACGTCCAGAAATGTTTGAAGACTTTTGGAAAGCTGTTGAAGGCATAATCAATGAGAATGCCTTGAAAGCTGTCGATAGTAGGTGACATGGCGTTGTATGTCACATGGCTCTAGCACTTTCGGTCAGAGATCTTCGTAACCAAGTTTTGGCGAAGCATCCTACTATCATTGCACCCAGTATCGAATGGCTTCGTTATCAATTTTGTCCTCAAAATGAGTTCAAAAGAATTCGCTACGATACACAGGACGTCTCAAAATCAAATATACGGTACAGTCTCGCCAACTCAACTTTGAACACCCTGATAATCATTATGCAGGTGCCCTTTTTAAATATTTGAGGGAATTTTCCATCAAGTATTGTGAATATGCTCATCTCATCTGCCTTGATGACAAGCATGCCATCAAGTGTGGTGAACCAGGGTATCCTGTTGCGGCAGTTGACCGAGGTAAGCAAGTTCTAGTTGCACTTGACAGATCATTTTCAGTGTCAGATCATGACTTTACCAAAGCCAAATTGACTCCTTCTGTAAGCTTAGTATGTGACATACCATGTTCCATTGAAGAATCTTTCTATCGTGGCAGGGTATTCACTTGCTTGAAAGATAGTGTATTTCAGCATTCAAGTCCTCTACGTCATGGAGCTGAGCTGTATAAATTGCTACAAAATATTGAATACAAGCCTATTCTTTGCCTATATTCAGACGGTGGCCCAGACCATAGAGTGACATATTTATCTGTGCAAGTTTCACTGATATGCTTGTTTCAGGCACTTGACCTAGATTTCTTGATTGCAGCACGAACAGCACCACATAACAGCTTTAGAAACCCAGTTGAACGAATAATGTCCCTTCTCAACATAGGGATACAAGCAGTTGGTATCATGCGTGAGAAGCAGTCTGACCAGTTTGAAGCTATACTCAAGTCAGCCAATTCAATGGAAGACATAAGAAAAATCGCCACCAAATCAGATAACTTCAAAGAAGAATTTATTTCCTCCTTGTTA
>WLWD01003519.1_pt1 | contig 32030 bp, 13 predicted proteins | sample 6712731 | NCBI WGS metagenome assembly WLWD01 (sample SAMN12718690, study PRJNA576275) | sponge metagenome | isolation source: marine sponge | host: Mycale hentscheli | place: New Zealand: South Island, Marlborough, Capsize Point | collected 2014-11-01
ATTGTGTGAGGTGGGTGTGGGGGAAGGTTGTGGGTGTGGGAGAAGGTTGTGTGAGGTGGGTGTGGGGGAAGGTTGAGTGAGGTGGGTGTGGTTTAAACACTGTATGACAAGTGGATTATTTGCAGTATGACGGACGGGGCCCAGCAGGCTTTGCGTCGGACCATGGAGATTTACAGCAAGACCACGAGGTTTGCACTAGCCTGCAATGCTTCAGATAAGATTATTGGTGAGTGGCAGGTGTGCTCAATATGAAGTACTTCACTCGAGGGTTTCAGAGTGAGCTTAGACATGATGACACGCTATAATGCATCCTGTACTATCATGTGACTGTCATGTGATCTGTTGCTACGGTTGTGTTTGTAGAGCCCATCCAATCTCGCTGTGCAGTGTTGAGATATAGCAAGCTTTCTGATGCTCAAGTTCTAGCACGAGTGCAGGAGGTCTGTGATTTAGAAAAGGTACGTGTGTGAACATACACACACATGCATGCATGCAAACATGCATGCATGCATACATACATACATATCTTGGTTTACTAGTGATGTGCTTGAGCACAAATGGCGAGCGAGCCTAATATTAGTTTTAACTTCCAACATTCTAGTTACTAAAAAAGGTCGAATGTTTAAATTATGTGTATACGTACGGTAAATAGGTTTCAATGCCATAGTAACCACTTGCCGCAACTGTTTGAATTAAAAATAATAAAATTAAAAAAAACAAGTCACGTTATTTAAATGTTTTCTTTGTGATATTCTTTAGTTAAGTAGTAGTTGTAATGCACAATACTTTCACAGAACTGGACATACCTACACAAGACTTACCTTCGTAGTTAGTCTGATCAATGATTTTCAAGTAAATACTGTTGCGTATGGCTTATAACTATGACAAATAGTACATTAACTTACCACCACCACTAACTCGAATAGAAATGGAATTCCGGTAAGTTTTTTAGTTTTAACTGCACCCGCAAAAGAATTTAATTTCTGGGATGATACGGGTAATGATCGCTAAACGAGAGGATTCTGTTTAGTAAAGTTTGGGACAGGGCCGAACACCGAGCTAACACAAAAGTACGATTTGTTGCTGGGTGCAGATTCATATCTTGCTGGGTGCATTCATATGTTGCTGGGTGCATTCATATGTTGCTGGGTGCAAATTCATATGTTGCTGGGTGCAAATTCATATGTTGCTGGGTGCAAATTCATATGTTGCTGGGTGCATTCATATGTTGCTGGGTGCATTCATATGTTGCTGGGTGCATTCATATGTTGCTGGGTGCAAATTCATATGTTGCTGGGTGCAGATTCATATGTTGCTGGGTGCAAATTCATATGTTGCTGGGTGCATTCATATGTTGCTGGGTGCATTCATATGTTGCTGGGTGCATTCATATGTTGCTGGGTACATTCATATGTTGCTGGGTGCAAATTCATATGTTGCTGGGTGCAGATTCATATCTTGCTGGGTGCATTCATATGTTGCTGGGTGGTGCATTCATATGTTGCTGGGTGCAAATTCATATGTTGCTGGGTGCAAATTCATATGTTGCTGGGTGCAGATTCATATCTTGCTGGGTGCATTCATATGTTGCTGGGTGCATTCATATGTTGCTGGGTGCAAATTCATATGTTGCTGGGTGCAGATTCATATCTTGCTGGGTGCATTCATATGTTGCTGGGTGCAAATTCATATGTTGCTGGGTGCAAATTCATATGTTGCTGGGTGCAGTGTTGTTAGTTGCTAGATGTCGTCGTATGTTCCTTTTCTGTTCACACAATTGTTACACATGTATGTTGCCTAACTGAGACAATAGTTCTTAGATTTATTTTTATTTTTATTTATTTATTTTTATTTTATTTTTTTTAACTGAAGTAAGTATTGTCTAAGGCGGGCTTCTTGAAATTTTCACACCTGGCTATGAATATGATACTGGTAGTACTGATACACCTTGGTAACTCAGAACATGTTGACGCTGAGTGGCATTAGAGACTGTTTCTCTTTTGAACCTCATGACTTATATGAAGACTGTCACAACTCACAGTGTGATCTGTGTGTGGGTGTGTATAGGTTGCGTGTAGTGATGATGGACTGGAGGCCATTGTATTCACTGCTCAAGGAGATATGAGGCAGGTAATCAGTTGCTAGGGAGGTAATCAGTTGCTAGGGAGGTAATCAGTTACTAGGGAGGTACTCAGTTTGCTAGGGAGATAATTAGTTGCTAGGAAGGTAATCAGTTGCTAGGCAGGTAACCAGTTGCTAAGCATGTAACCTGTTGCTAAGCATGTAATCAGTAGTTAGGGAGATAGCCAGTTGCTAGGCATGTAATCAGTTGCTAGGTATGTAATCAGTTGCTATGCATGTAATCAGTTGCTATACATGTAAGGAGTTGCTAGGGAGGTAATCCTGTATTGCTTGATCAGATGTTGCTCTCACTTTGTCTGCCTTCTAGTAACCTGCCCACCTTACTGGGCTAGACTAGTAACGGTAACAAAACATAGTGCCATTTTTCTGTCCATAATATTTTGTAGAAGTCATCAATAACTTCAGTGAAATTTGCAAGCACTCTGATTATTAATACCTTTTCCTAAGCAATGTTTTATGTGGGCAATCCATTTCTAATCAGCACTGATGTTGAATAGAGGTTGCACTCAGCACTGTTGTTGAATGGTTGCAATCTACTGTAGACTGAAAAGAATAGTAGCCATGATATCTGATTGAGCATGTATTCCATTTGCTAGAGAGTTAAGGAGTTTCTAGGGAGGCATTCTTGTGCTACGTGGAATAATTAATTCTAGACAGGTAAGCATAGTCTTCCTTTAGAGTCGTCTTGTAGTGACAAGCTCTAAAGTTTCTGTTTGTGCACTTCTATTGTGAGTAGTTGTAGTTTGTGTGTGTGTTTGTTTGTTGGTGTTTCTTGATGCTACTGTTATCTTCCACATGTTATACCTGTAAGAAATGTAGTGTTTGTTTACTTCCTTGTAGGCATTGAATAACCTTCAGTCAACTGTTTCAGGCTTCAGCTACGTCAATGCGGACAATGTCTTCAAAGTAAGTGTACACTACACAGCATTGCAGTCTGTGTTCCCTTCAATTTCAGTGCAGAGTATGACTTACATCCTGGAGCTTTCTTTCTAAAAGACCATATTGTGCATAGATGAGTGAGCGTGTGTGTGGTGTGTGTGTGTATGGCTCACACATGTAGACCTCCAGGGGGTTGATCAGACTTGGAGATCCTATGACTTGCGGTCCAATTGGCCTTGCGTGACTGTGTAGCAGCAGCAATAGGACAGGTGTGTGTGTGTGTGTGTGTGTGTGTGGTGTAGTGGTTGAGTCTTTTGCTCAGGGCATGTGGGTCCTGAGTTCGACCCCCATTCAGGCAATTTTCCATCTGGTTTTTGTTCCTCTGCCTCCCACCAGTCCACCCAGCTGTGATGGGTACCTGGCATTTGCTGGGGTGCAAATTCCTAGCTTTTTATCATAAAACAGCAATGATCCTGAGACTTTAGATAGCCACACTAGCTGAGAGGAAGGGTCTGTTTCCTATAAGTTCTTAGCCTGGCTTCAAGAGCTTTTCTTGCACGGCTCGTAGTGCCTGCTAAGTTCACAGGCATCCAAGCACTGCCAGGTGCACGTGACCCACTAGCAGCAGCAAAAGTAAGAATTTGTGTGTGTGAGAGAGAGAAGGTTTGAGAAAGAAGAACAGAGAAGAGCTATATAGAAAGACTGCTGCTCAACATGAGACAAATATGCCCATAAAATCTGTCACTTTCCAGTAAACCTTCCAGAGGAACCAGGACATTACCAGACATAGATGTGTTACGACGCGTCCCAAAGGACGAGTGATGATGGGCCACTATGAGCCCATGTGATGGACCATTTCTGCCAAGTCTGGATGTATGCAGAGGAACATCACCTTGCTGGGTGGCCCCCTTTCAAGTTCAAGTGTGTGAAATAGATTTTATTTGATGTTGAGTGTGTCCAGTGCAACGAGCTCGCAGAGATAAACACAATCCTAGTCATTACTAGCTACAGCCAGGGATCTGTAGATAGACAATCCTAAGAGGACATAAGTAGGCCCGGGCCAATTATGCTGGCATAATTTTGGGCATAATAGGTGTGCCAAAACATCGAGCATAATGCCAGCATAATAGGTCGTTTTTGAGGATTTTTTTAAAATAGTTGTCTAAGCTTGCATCGGTATATGAGAGAAGAGACTCTGACACACGTGAGAGCACATGGTTACATTTAGACTCTGTGGTAGGTAGTGTCTACCAAGCAATATACTGATTCATAGTACATTTTCTTTGAACATCCAAGTTCACTATCATTATGACTAATAATTTTCCATCGATCGTTATTGGAGTATTTGATTGGGCATAATAAGAGCATAATTGGTAAATTTGACAAGCATTAGAGCAGTGAAAAATGGAGCAGATTTGGCCCAGACCTAGACATAAGCACATACAACTAATTTTTTGTGAAGTGAGAATTGGCAGGTAAGACCTCAGTAATGGTTGCAGTGATGTAGTAACTGTGAGCATGGGCACTGTATCTACATAGTGTTAGTTAGTGTCGTATACCCTTTCCTTGCTGTTGGTATCACCATATTAAGTGCTAGTGTCATCATATCAAGTGCTAATGTCACTATATCAAGTGTTAGTGTCACTGTATCAAGTGTTAGTGTCATTGTATTAACTTTTGGTGTCACTGTATCAAATGTTAGCGTCACCTTAACAAGTGCTAGTGTTAGTGTCACTGTATCAAGTGCTAGTGTTAGTGTCATTCATCAATTGTTAATGCCTTCGTATCAAGTGTTAGTGTTACTGTATCAAGTGTTAGTGCTAGATGAACCCATTCTAACCTGATGATTATTGATGTTTGTGTGTGCAGGTGTGTGACGAGCCCCACCCCCTCATGATACAGGAAATGTTATTGCATTGCACTGAGGCTAAATTGGATGAAGCATATGTGATTCTCAAGACTTTGTGGGATAAAGGTTACTCTTCTCATGATCTCATCACTAACATCTTCAGAGTTCTGAAGAACCTTGACATCCCAGAGTTCTTCAAGCTGGAGTACATCAAGGCAAGTCATTAGTAGTAATAGTAGTAGTAGTAGACTCATGTACCTATCTTGTTAAATGTGACACGTTGGTCATGTCATAACATTGCATGTGTAACATGTTCTTGTAGGAAGTAGGGTTCAGTCACATGAAGATATGTCAGGGAGTAGACTCACTTCTCCAACTCTCTGGACTTCTAGCCAGACTTTGTCTCAAAGTTAACTCACCAGCTCTAAAATCATAGAGCTGGTGAATTTTCTCACTCATTACAATAATAACTATGTTGGCATAATAAATATGATAGTGCTTTTAAATTAAGGGTGGGACATCAGGGTCGTCCACAAATTTCTGTTGTGTGTGTGTTAAAATATGCTTGGTTGCACAGATTGTGGGAGTATGTTCGTGGTTGTGTCCATTAAGCTGCTGATTTGGATTCACTTGAGGATGAGAAGTCTGTTGGACACACACTGGCTTGGGTGGGTGTGTCTCTTTAGTTTTGATGATATGAGTGGGTGTGACCTTCGGCAATGTTAGTAGTAGATGGCCTGGAAAACATAAAACAGAATTTCATAGCTTCTGGGCTTCAGACGAGAATAGTTGGCGGTTGCCCTTCTTATGGGAGGGGCAGGGTATAGCCTATTAATAAGAAGTGTTTACAAGGAATTTCCAAGTTGGATTAATATTTGTGTTGCGACTCAATTAGTATAGTTTAGAAGGTCGCCTAAATAAGTTTTGTCTGAGCAACTGAAATGTGAATGTTCAATCGTCAAATCATGACCAAAGCCAGACTGACCTGTAGTTTGTGATCTTTGAGCAGTACCAGAGTCCGGAGACACTTCCTCTTGGAAGACCAATTGTAGAATCTATTATGGGGAGGAGGAAGTGACAACCCACCTGGTGAGGTAAGGATGGAAGTTGAATGCAACATTTACCTTGTCTTTTATGGAGAGTCTGACATAGGTGGGGTGCACATCACAGTCTATGAGGGAGGTGTCCAGGTACCGTGGACATTGTACTTCTAATTGATAGTGATCTCCTTCATCATGCAGAAGAAATTCGTACCTAAGTAGATCACAGACACACACTTAATCTCTCCTGATGCCCACCAACAAACACACATACTTGCCCTCATTCACATTGAGCATTTTCCCATCTTTTTCAAGTCTACGGATTCGTTTTGGCATTTCCAACTTGTTCCTGTGACACATTGAATGTGAGAAGCATTTTAAATGGTCATGTACAAACAAACAAACAGATAGCCTACTCTGGTTCCTTGGCTTGCTGCTTCTTTTTCTCTGCCATCTCCATGTGGCTCTTCATTCGGTACTCTGGTGTGTATGCCTCTTCCTCCTCTTCCACATCGTTTTTCTCTTCCTGCAGGTGTGCTTGTGCATCAGTGTACCACCTCTTGTTAAAGCCAGGTTTTCCCTTGTTGACCTCCTTCTCTGCAAATGTCTTCTTCTCTGCTGCTCTCTTGTCCATGTACTCTGCTTGTTGCTGGATAATCAGAGTTCTGATGGAGCTCAGTTTCTGAGTGGCTTCAATCCTCTCTGACTTGCTCACATCAGTGCCATCTAGTCTCTGAAGTTTGGGTAAAGTGGCCACTACAAACTCTCGATATCCTTCAAACTCAGTGCATGGGTTGCCTGTGAGGAACAGTTCCTCTAAATGGGCGTGATTCTTTAGGGTTTCTACACTCAACAAGTCTCCAATGAAATTCACTGTAAAATCCAATTTTTGTAAGAATTCACACCCTAAAGATGTTACACGAGCATACATTTTTAATCATAATCTCCAAATTTTGTCTTTCACCTTCCAAATTCTCAATTTTCTCCACATTATTGAGGGCTAAGTTGAGGTATTGAAGTTCCTTCAGTCTGCCTACATTCTCAATGCGACCAATGAGGTTGTTTTGGAGATACAAAATCTTCAGGTATTTGCACCATCTGTCCAAATGCTCTATCCTAAAACTCAGAATTGATATTATCCAATTTTTTAAAGTCATTGAATCAACTGAGAAGGCAATGAACAGAATATACTCGAGTATCAATCAAGCTATGTATCACAACAGGGCTATAATACCGTACCACTTGGCTGGTAATGGTCTGGGGACAACTGTGAGGTTTTCAGGTTTTCTATAGGAATGCCCATAGATTACACCAAGATTAACCTCAAACATAATTTTCTACTATGTGTTATTCCAAATTGTAGTTCATGTACACTAAGCACACATACAGACCACACCCAAAACTACATAAAGTATAAGGAAACAATGATAGCCTAATAGTTTATAAGTATCTATTTACTCAAGTGAGTGTTGCAACAGTTCCTGCCAAGCTCAACTTTATGACAAAAGTGGGGAAAAAGGCATAATATTTTAATATAATGAAGGTAGGTAGTGGTAACCAACGACTGGTTGAAATTGTGCAGTAACTTTACTTTCAATAAAATATTTCATGGAAAAAAAAATCAATTTTAGAGAGCACTCTAATTGAACTGAATTTTAGAAAAGTGTAACTATTGTGAGTTACATGCCACTGACAATTGTTGGTGGATTAGCTAAGTAATGTTTTGGTAATCTCTTTAACTAGCTGTTCTCTGCGTGTAAAGGGGCAGGGCACAGGGGAAGGAGAACATCTGGCAACTTTCGCCTGGTTTTTGTGAAATTGTCCCAGAATGTTGGGACAACCAATTAAGCAGCCAAAGTTACTTAAATGTCTCTCTTACACATTGACTGCATTTACCCAGCTCTACACACTTGCTGTGCTTTATTTCACAATTATGTGTGCAGTAGATATCACGCAGTGTACTATGTCACAAAAACAAAATTAATTACATTCCGGCATTTCACGAATATCTGGTGAAAGTTACAAGACGTTCTCCAAGAACAATGGGTTAACGAGACTAACGTTTTGGCAGATCATGCATTAATCAGATATGAGTTCATCATTTCTGGGACAAACCATAGAAAGAGTACAATTCCGTTGTGGGACAGTGGCTAAGTGAAAAGTCCAGGACTGTCCCGGAGCTTTGGCAAGTACATGGTATGGTCTAAAAATAAGTCCTTACATGTAGTAAAAAAAAATACATTAAGATATTTACATGTAGTATAGAAGGAAGAGTCATGGCACCCTATCCTCACATGAGTAATGTAATGCATGGCATTGAGTGTGGAGGATTATACTGCATTACTATTTGTCTATAAAGACAGCTGAAGGGTCATGAACCTACTTTGGACCTAGTCTCGCACCCTTTCCTTCCCCGCGTAGCGGTTAGGGTTGGTAAAGGGGCTGGCTACGCTGGGAACATACAATACAACGACTTGTTCAGCAGCACCCCAAAAAGGGTGCTTAATTATCACATTCCAGCAAGCTTGCGGTATACTGTGTGACGTCAACATACATCTGGGAGGGTGAGAACGTTGCGTAACTTCGTCAAACTGGTGAAGTTGTTTTCGTAGACTATTTATAAGCACTCCTGGCAAGCAATAAACGTACCAGCATGAATAGGAGAGCTGCTACCCGGCCTTGGCAGTGACGTCATTGGCTACCACAAGCATTGGAATGTGATAATTGGAGCACCCTTTTTGGGGTGCTGCTGAACAAGTGGTTGTATTGTATGTTCCCAGACCCTTTCCTTCCCCGCGTAGCGGTTACAGTTGGTAAAGGGTCTGGCTACGCGAGACTACTTTGGACCATGGGTGGCAACAATCACAGTTACGAATAATGACAACTCAGCTATTAAAACATTTCTGGAGTTATGTAGGCTCCATGGAGCAGATTAAAGTGTCATTAATAAACTACACCATTTTGGTAAAGCATGATGCACGTAATAGTCGCACACCTCCCTAGTACATAGCCTCTTACTTGACTAAGTCTTGCTGGTGCAGAGACAATTCTTCAAGAGTAGAAATGAGGCCTTCATTGTGCTCCGCCCTGCGTCTCACTAGCTCCTCTGTAACTATCACACATCCAGAGTAAATAAGAAGTAACGCTACTATCCCATTGGCATTGTGTCTTACTTCTGGCCATTTTTTCTATTCTACAAGTTTCCGCGCGCGATTACCCTTCGTTCGGTTTCCATAGTAACTAGAGGAGGTCTGGTGAAATTGCTTAGACCGCCATTGGGTTTCGTGTCAACTATGTATGCCATGAAAATTGTGTCAGACATGCGCAGTAATACGTCATCACTTGCTCCGGGTATTTAATAACAATGCGCGAGTGTTTATTGCCAAGGAACTCTCAATCGATCTGGGGTTTTATTAGGTACTGAACAGAGCCTGATAACTGTTGCCACATAGAAAATGCATTAAACTAAACAGGATGTGGCTTAGGGCAATATTTTTCCATATCACCTGTGTTCATAGTTATTACGTTGGGTTATTACGTCCCCCTAGGTAAATTTCTTGTTACCAAGGTATTGCCACGAGCAGTACCTAATAAATTTATTATCCATTGGATACCCGAGAATATCACTCGTCTGATTGGCGGTATTTAGGCTCGTGCCTGCGGCACTCGCGTAAATACTAAGCCAACAGACTCGTGATATTCTCCTGTATCAAATGAATAATTGGCGAGCGAGCGTAGCGAGCGAGACACTTACAGGGGTAACACAATCGAAAATCGGGGATGTTTATTTATATATATGGACGTACGTATGTCATTTTGTACTTTGACCCTCCGTATTTTTGTGTTTGCTCGGCGTTCGACCCCGTCCCAAATTGCACTAAACAGAATCCTCTGGTTTAGCGATCAGTACCCGTATCACCCTAGAAATTGAATTGTTTACCTTTGCTTCTTGTTTTGCGGGTGCAGTTTTTCTATTCGAGTTAGTGGCGGTGATAAGTCAATGCGCTCTTTGTTATGGTTATAAGCCGTGCACAACAGTATTTACTTGAAAATACATTGTTCACTAGATTACTGCGAAGGTAAGTCTGTGTAGGTGCATGTCCAGTTGTTGTGTCAAAGCATTGTGTGTTACAACCACTACTTAGCTAAAGAATATCACAAAAAAAACTTTTAAATAACGTGTATTGTTTTGTTGTTGTTTTCCTTCCAAGCAGTTGCAGAGAGTTGTTACTATGGCACTGAAATCCCTTTACCCTGTATGGTAAATTAAAAAACTGGACCTTATATTCAGTAGCTTCAGTGTTAGAAGTCAAAATCATTCATATAAAAATAGTACAGTCTTTAGGCTCGCTCGCCATTTGTGCTCAAGCACACCACTAGTATATATTTATTACAGTGCCCGTAAACCATTGCTGCTAGTTTTGTGAATCATAAATTTCCGTCATCGCGCGCGCTTTAGAAAAATGCTGACAGGAACAACTTCATGTACTGAATTTCCCCAGTACCTACATGGGTCTGGCTTGCGAGACTAACTACTGACCAGTTCATATTACCAGTAGTCTGAAGATGTAAAGTTTGAGGAAACAATCAATAATCTTGCGCAACTGATCACCCCAAAAAAATAATTGCAATGCATTTTGTATGAATTGCTCTTAGTGGCCAGGGATCTGTAGATAGACACAATCCTAGTCATTACTAGCTACAGCCAGGGATTAAATTCTCTACACTAATCTTAAATGCTCAATTAGATTTGGACTAACTGTAATATATGAGTTGAGGCTGACCATAGCTGCCTGGTGACAGCAGATATGTCATGCCTGAATGAATTGTAGCTGGCTACTTGATCAATCATAAGTACTGTACTGTAATAGGACAACTGCTACATAGTTCTTAGCATGGTAAAGGATGTTGCCAGTGAGACTATAATAATTGATGAAATAAAAATTAGATGACTTGTGACAAGATGATACTATGGAATGAATGCTTATGATCTGCTACTGTTATTTCTATTGTATGAGACAGTATGGGGAAGAAAACTGATGAGTTTGGAAACACAAGCATCTTGATAGTCATGTGACCAACTCACTCCATTTAGAGAACAGATTCGCCTCATGTCTTCAGGTAGTTCAGAGTCCTTGGGCCACTGGAAGGAAGGGTCGGTCAGAGGGACCACCTGCACATCCTGGCTCAGTGCATGTGACACTTCTCTATGAAGCCAGTCTTCACTGTTCACATCACCTTTGCATCTGTCCAGAGCGTTGGGAGACAACACCACAATGAGACAGGAACTGTGGTCAATGTTTGTCAAAATAGCATCACAGAAGTTTCCACTACCTAATTCCTTGACATCAATAAACACTTTCAACCCTTTCAACTCAAGATGGACTTTCAACAAGCTGGCCAACTGGGAGCCATTGGATCTACGATAGCTGATAAAGACGTCATGTTTAGAAACATTGGTACTCGGACCATCAGTAGAGCTGTCCTCACTAAACAGCAGCTGCTTGGCTGCCAGAAGTAAACGCAGTCTATCAACAGAACTATTAACACCAACTTCTTCTAATATGTCTTCTGTAAGGTGTGGCAAAATTGCAGGACTGACAGAATGAGTGACAAAGTTCACAGTGTACTTGCTGAGGTCTCTGCCTACTTCAGTCAACCACTGACCAATATTGTGACAATCCCTTCCAGCCACATCAGCCACACAGCGCAGCTTACCCACTTGCTGCAGGAACCAGCGACTCTGGAGCTTTGACATACCCAGAGCTGGCAAGTCTTTCATAGACAACTCTAGCAGCAAGTCTCCAGTGACACAATGTGTCTTGAAGCTATCTGCCTGCTCCTTTAGTCCTAGATCTCTCACCCAGTCCCGCACTGTTCCACTCTGCCAGTTCAATACATCCCAATACAGATAGGATGGCACATTCTCACCACATGTGTGCAAAGCTTGGCAACAGAGATCAGAAGTCAATCGAGAACTCTCTCTGGCTGACTGAAAAAGAGCTTCAGTAGCTCCAATTTCACCAAACAACTACATAAAAAGTTTGTGATTATATGAAATTTAATTGCACTGTTAAAAAAACAACAACCATAACTAACTTGAAGTCTCTGTTGCTTCTTTTTAACACCAACTTCCATGGCAAAGTGGAAGGCAGCTAGATGACGTGCTTCTCTGTTTGGACACAGTAGCAGAGGTACCAGTCTCTTCAACCAGCTAGCAGACCTACCATGTGCATGGTTCTGACATTGCTTGGGCAGTTCCTCTGGATCCTGACTATTCAAATAAGGGACCACAAGTTCCAGTGTACCACTCCGCTCTACCTTCATCTGCAGATCTGGGTTTGATGCTAGAAATACAATAGCCAATAGAGCATAATACTTGACCACATCATTGTGTGAAAAAGCCAGTGGGAAGAGCCACAAGTCCACCTGGTGAGCCAACATTTTGACTTGGCACTTGCGACCTCCATACATGGCACAGTTAGCTAAGGCTGCTGCACAGTGCTGCAGAACTATCTCGTCCATACCACGACAGCCTCGTAATACACTCTCTAGAGCCTTGCTGTTGATTAGATCCATACATGTCCGAGCAGAGTGCTTGAATAAGTTCTCAAGAATACCTGTACCACAGCGACTAGATTCCACAGTTAGACCCACTTGAGTGCATGCCACACCCACAAATGTCTCAAACTGCTGGTGTTGTACAATATGCATTCTATTGCTGTTTGTCATTACTTGCTCTATTCCTTTACAAACAATTAACTCGAGAGGTTCTTCTGAACCAGATAGAAGGCTCAGCATAATATCCAGACCTCCACTCTCCCTACACACACACACACACACACACTATGAACCAATTGAATACATTCTTATGAATGTCCTACCATATTTGCAGACGATAATGATAGTTCTCTCACAGACATGGCTCACCTGAGGTGATTGCAAACTGCTTCAGCTGCGTCCATAGCGAAGCTAGTATCCAGGTCCCAAACCTTAGTGATGAAGTCGAAGAATCTAGTACCACCTCCCATGCATTCACAACTCTTTCCACTTTTAAGTGACTTGCTGCACACATCTACTTCCTTTAGCAACTTCTCCTTGACTATTGCGCCATCCAAAATCCAATTCTCCACTTTCAGAGGCTCCACAGTCATTTTGTTTACTACCGAAAGAAAAATACGATACAAGTCCATCTGACGACCTTTTCCTATTTACGAGGGACTTAACAGCTGAGCGGGGAGCGAGTTATGGTGAGTGAATTGCAGCTGTTAGTGTGGAAATATTTATAGGTTTCTTGCTTAGTCTAAAAAGAAAGGACTGAGTTTAGAGGAGAAAAGGACTCGAATGTTAGAATTACTCCACGATAAGGTTTTTCTTTCAATATAGGCATTATACTCTTTTAGTTAGCTTATAAATATAAATAGAAACAGTGCTACCAGCTGAAGGAGTTGGAGAAGATAGCCCCTAAGGAGAAAGGAATTAGTAAGTTGTATAGGAGAAGTTTGAAGTTTCACTAGAAAGTGTGTATGTGTTTGTGTAGCATCCATGTCAGTGAAGGATGTAGTCCAGAGTTTGGTGGATGATGGACTGGTTGATAGCGAGCGTATTGGTACTTCCAATTACTTCTGGTCATTTCCTAGCAAGACAGCTAATATAGTAAATAATTGAGTTAATTAAAATAATATATCAAGTTAATGACGACTGTGTTGGTAGAATAGAAAGAGACTGAGAGACTTGGAAGAGAGGCTCAAGGAAGTGTCTCATAAGAGAGAGCGTCTATCTGAACAGTTAGCAGTTGCACAGGCAGGCAGGGAGGAGTCTGACGAGAGAATGAGACTGTTGGAAGAACTGGATTTAAAGCGTGCACTCAAGAACAAACTAATCAAAGAACTGCAAGAATACAAGTCATGTGACCCACAGCATATGGCAGAACTCAGTATGTTATAGCACAACTCAGTATGTTATAGCACATACTACACACTATGAAGTCATGTGACCTCTTTTTCCCTGAAATTTCTTTTTTTCAATGCTTTCTTCTCGAGTCATGGAGTCCCTTCATGAACTTAAAGCTTTGCGAAACTTTTAAGTACTTTTGCCTACCTTTGTGAAACCTACGCCGCCTTTCCTCGCCGATTCCACCCACTTATAAAATTGCCTTTTTTATTATCTTTCGTATTTTTGAAACCTATGCCATCTTCCTTGCCTATTCCGCCTGCTTTTAGTTACAATTGATAGCCTTCTACTGATTGTGATGACACCTTACCAGTTCATTTAATGCCGATGTTTTACCTAACTGTTTAAATACATGCTTCATCGTTGTCGTTGCTGACACACAAGCGTATTATTATATAGATATCTGTATCACTAATAACTGGTGTCACTCAATGGGACATTATCACTAATAACTGTCACTATGTCAATGAATGAACTTATCACATGTACGAGTGCATGTGTTTGTGTGTAGAGAAACAAACAGTAGTGGCAACTGAAGCTGCTAACAGATGGACTGGTGAGTGATGTGTGTGTGGTGTGTGTGCATGCAACTTTTTATGCATGTGCACACTCTGGCCACACCCTATATTAACTTACTGTGTTAAACCTTATTTACCTATTTTGTTTTCCAAGAACTTTGGAAGTAATCAACATAGGAACAGGAAAATTTAATGGATGGAGTTGTATTGTAACATTACTTAGTCAAGGCCTAGTACAAGAGCACCCGTTACATTCAGAAACATTCATTCTTCAGAACCAGTTTAATCCACATTTGTTTAATTTTTGTTTTAAGAGAATGTGTTTGCTGTAAAGCAATGGTGCAAGTCAAAGTTTTCATTTGAAGAACAACAACTCAATAAACAATTTGGAATTCCAGAAGACTTTGACTATGTATGATCCATACAGAATGGGCGTGTACTGGACAGTGTTGCATCTCTTATAATATCTATATTATGTTGGTATAGATATAAACTATCCATATACTTCACATGTATCAGATGTGGTTGCCAAGTATCAATCTTTGTTGCTATGGATATCATGTCAATGAATTATGGGCATATATAAAACAGCAAAACAGAATATTAACTAGGAAATGAATAGGACTAAGGAGTTATGAAATGAAACTAAAAAGTGTTTTTCTGTCCTACTCTATGAAACTCTTGCAATGTATAATGTATGTACTCATAAGAATTGGTTTGATGCTCTGATAGGCTGCTAGGACACAGATCACACTGTATCTGTGTGCTGAGCTTGCTGCAGCTGAGCCTGCAGTAAAGCCATCTGCCGCCTCATATCTTCCAACTACACACACACAGAGGGAGAGAGATAGCCAGCTTGTACAGAGAAGTTGTAACACTTACTTCTCTTTCCTTCTGCATCATGGCCTGGGCCACTCCAGCCATGGCAGGTGCTGGGGATCGTGTATCTCCTGCACCTGGTCCAGCATCTGTATGACTGCACACACACATGTGAATTCACAATTCAGTCTTAATTTTAGTATCACTGTGATGCAGGCAAAACTTACGATGGAGACCCTTCCAAAAGTTTCTTCTTACGAAAGTTCTCATAATGGACATCTTGAGTATAATCTTTCAAGTCTTGCATGTGAGTCCTGCATACATGTGCATGCAATAGCCAGAGGTGACTCAATAGCACTCAGTGAGTAACTTACCTGATCAACATGTTCCTGAGTTTGACAAAGTCACAATGGTCCTTGTTTTCTACCTCAACCACACCCCATGGATACAAACGCCCACGCACTCTTTTTCCATTCACCTCCAATAGAGTATTGCTACCCACCACCGAGAAGGGAACTGACTCCTATATAAGACAAGAAAATAAAGCAGCGCTACCTGTCACTGAGAAATAGAGCAGCGCTACCCGTCACTGAGAAATAGAGCAGCGCTACCTGTCACTGAGAAATAGAGCAGCGCTACCCGCCACTGAGAAATAGAGCAGCGCTACCTGCCACTGAGAAATAGAGCAGCGCTACCTGTCACTGAGAAATAGAGCAGCGCTACCCGCCACTGAGAAATAGAGCAACGCTACCCGTCACTGAGAAATAGAGCAGTGCTACCTGTCACTGAGAAATAGAGCAGCGCTACCTGTCACTGAGAAATAGAGCAGCGCTACCTGCCACTGAGAAATAGAGCAGCGCTACCTGCCACTGAGAAATAGAGCAACGCTACCCGCCACTGAGAAATAGAGCAACGCTACCCGTCACTGAGAAATAGAGCAGTGCTACCTGTCACTGAGAAATAGAGCAGCGCTACCTGTCACTGAGAAATAGAGCAGCGCTACCCGCCACTGAGAAATAGAGCAGCGCTACCCGCCACTGAGAAATAGAGCAGCGCTACCTGTCACTGAGAAATAGAGCAGCGCTACCCGCCACTGAGAAATAGAGCAAACGCTACCTCACTAGAATAAGCAGTGCTACCGTCTGAGAAATAGAGCAGCGCTACCTGTCACTGAGAAATAGAGCAGCGCTACCTGTCACTGAGAAATAGAGCAGCGCTACCCGCCACTGAGAAATAGAGCAACGCTACCCGCCACTGAGAAATAGAGCAGCGCTACCTGTCACTGAGAAATAGAGCAGCGCTACCTGTCACTGAGAAATAGAGCAGCGCTACCCGCCACTGAGAAATAGAGCAACGCTACCTGTCACTGAGAAATAGAGCAGCGCTACCTGTCACTGAGAAATAGAGCAGCGCTACCCGCCACTGAGAAATAGAGCAACGCTACCCGCCACTGAGAAATAGAGCAACGCTACCCGTCACTGAGAAATAGAGCAGTGCTACCTGTCACTGAGAAATAGAGCAGCGCTACCTGTCACTGAGAAATAGAGCAGTGCTACCTGTCACTGAGAAATAGAGCAGCGCTACCTGTCACTGAGAAATAGAGCAGTGCTACCTGTCACTGAGAAATAGAGCAGCGCTACCACTGAGAAATAGAGCAGTGCTACCTGTCACTGAAAGGGACTTATTCCTACATATTAAAGTAGACTGTTATAGGAGACGGTGGAGGTATGAAGAGAATGACTCTACCTATCCTCCCACACATCATGTGGAATCTCATGAGGGTTACCTGGTCACGCCCATTCACACACACACACACACAATTAATACATCAGTGAGTGAGTGTATCTAACTATCAAAGCTATAAGATTGTGACTGCAATAGCATCTTTAGAAGTTAGAGAAGTTCACTGCTGTACTTCTTAAACTAGAAGCAGCCCATAAACCTCTTTCTATGCCTATGATATTACTCTATTGAACCACTCACACCACACTTACTCTGATCTCTCTGATTTCACTGCTGTCATCTTCTTCGTCTATCTCTCCGGTGTATATATGAATACCATTTTCCATGATCTCATTCATCACCTACAAAACAACAAGTATAGTATATTCTTACTTTCCTCTCCTCTTTACGATTGTATTAACCCCTCTCTCCCTCCCTACTGGTTGTGCATGATCACTAACCTATCACATGTATTCACACAGACTGTGCTGCCAGTAGTCTACTATATGCATGCCAATACTTCACATTAAATTGTCCAATTTTTATTATTATACCACCTAATGTTTATGGTAAAGCCTTATTATTATGCAATAGAAAGAAAAACAAAATAAGTGGAGGGCAATATTAAAACCATAGCCAGTATTCATTGAAGGTCCACTACTCTAGCATACGCACTTGCATAGCCCCCTCCATTTCTTGCCTGCTTATAGTTTAATGCAAATGCTCAAATAGTTACCGTGGCTACTTCTTTTCAATGCACATGGAGGGAGGTCACTATTTAAAAGTGGTGTTTATTTTAAGAGTATTTATGACAGCTCACAGAATTTAGAATAGGAAACAGTCGTTCAATCGTTAGTTATAGAAAAGCTGCAGTGCATCAATTGATGATTTGGTCATGGCTATTCTTTAGAGCAGCGTCCACATGCTCTGAGTAAAGTGAGTGGGGAGGCTACTAATTAAGAGAGCGGCTACACCACTAGAGCAGCAGCGTCTGGTTAGCGTATAGAAACCAACCTTCAACTTGAGAGCTTTTAGTTCTGCTGCAGTGAGTGTGTCAGCCTTGGCTATGACTGGGATGATGTTCACCAGATGGTGCAGCTGCTTCATGAACTCTATGTCCAGTGGTTTCAACCTGTACAAATATGTATGCCACATAGCACACGTGCATGTCACATAGTTAGCACACGTGCATGTCACATAGACACATGCATGCCACATAGCACATATAATTTAGTGGCATTATAAGTTGTTACAGAAAAGACAAATTACATCATAGAAGTAAAGTTATGCGAATGCTGTATTAACTATTAGTTAGTACACTCAATCCCTCTTAACCAGGCACCATGGGACCTGAGGGTGCATATATCTCAGAAATGCTAGTTACTCAGAGAAAGACACAGTTTTCTCCAACTACACGTTGAACCAACCTTTTTCAATAAGTTTCAGGCTTTTTACAAGCTTAAGCACAGTCCTCTTTCACTAACAACTCTCAGTAGCAACTGTCTGGAACTAGAAATAACTGGCTTGAGCTGCTATGATCAGTAATGGTTGTCAAATTAGCGAAATTGCAAGGCAAGAACTGATCAATTGAGTGGCTAACTTGTGCCAGGTAAAGAGGGTCCAGTCCGGATAAGAGGGGATTGAGTGTATTTCATTGGATAGCATGTCATAAACACATTATTTTAGTGTGTGCTGTAGTGGAGGGGGAGGGGCACAACTACTGAGTACTGCAAGGATATACATTATGCTCCTTGGTTCATCCTGGTTCTACAAGAAAACACCACATGGATACACCTCATTGGACATGCCTACCAACCGTACATGTGTATAGTGCTATAGCCATGCCCAGTAGTTGAATACATGTGTGCATGACGTATTACCCATGGCCACAAGGGCCACGCCCAGCAGTTGAATACATGTGTGCATGATGTCTTACACAAGGGCCACGCCCAGCAGTTGAATACATGTGTGCATGATGTCTTACACAAGGGCCACGCCCAGCAGTTGAATACATGTGTGCATGATGTCTTACCCATGGCCTCAAGGGCCACGCCCAGCAGTTGAATACATGTGCGCATGATGTCTTACCCATGGCCACGCCCAGCAGTTGAATACATGTGTGCATGATGTCTTACCCATGGCCACGCCCAGCAGTTGAATACATGTGTGCATGATGTCTTACCCATGGCCACAAGGGCCACGCCCAGCAGTTGAATACATGTGCGCATGATGTCTTACCCATGGCCACGCCCAGCAGTTGAATACATGTGTGCATGATGTCTTACCCATGGCCTCAAGGGCCACGCCCAGCAGTTGAATACATGTGCGCATGATGTCTTACCCATGGCCACGCCCAGCAGTTGAATACATGTGTGCATGATGTCTTACCCATGGCCACGCCCAGCAGTTGAATACATGTGTGCATGATGTCTTACCCATGGCCACAAGGGCCCAGCAGTTGAATACATGTGTGAGTATGAGACAACTGTGACTCCATGGCCACGCCCAGCAGTTGAATACATGTATGCTATGATTCCTTCCCATGGCCACAAGTTGAGTTGATGAAGATTCATGTGATCTCTATATTGTCTCGTTCCTCTCATTCATTGATTGAGACCAGATTCATCTCTCAGATATTGGTCGTATTTCTCATTCACATAGTCAATGATGGGCTGCCAACTACAATAATGGTATACACGCATCCTCAATGTGACACGCCCACCCCTGACTGGTGCTTACCAAGCTCTATTGTCCACTGCATCTCCAAACCCAGGTGTATCCACGACAGTAAGCCTCAGTTTTACCCCCTTCTCCTCAATATCCACAGTAGTAGCATCTATGCTTACTGTCTGCTTGATTCTCTCTACACACGCACACACACACACACATGAACCACCTGTTGCAATACGTTTTTCACATCTTACGCATTGCAGGTGGGTTGGTCTTGTCTCCAAAAAAGTTAGTGAGAAACAAGGATTGGATTAGAGTAGATTTTCCCAAGCCAGATTCTCCTGCAAGCACAAAAACATCAGAACCACTTTGTCAGTATTGGGTGTGGCTATTTCTAATTGTGGCTTCTACATCTTTTTCACTATGTAATTCACACACTTAAACGAGAGAGGCACACACTTAAACGAGAGAGGTTTACACTTCCTAAGAATTGTCATTCTTTACTCTTTTAGCTAACAAATAATCCCCAATAAAACCTACCAACAACCATTAAGGTGAACTCAAAACCTCTTTTCACTGATTTTCTGTGCGCCAAGAATGGCAAGTTATGAAAACCCAGTTGAGAATCAGACATATTGACGAGAGAGCGCTCAGAGTCGTCACTATATGTCAGGCAGCCAGATACGATAGGTTCCGCGGCGATGAAGATAATTCCTCTCTACCTGCCCACACCAGAAATTACTTAAAATTCTTTTCTAAATATACGACAAAACGACACCGCCCTGAAAAATTATAATAACCAGCTTGCTTTTGTGCGGTTTGTGTACGCAACTTATCTATTTTACTAGTAGTAACAACCGTATGTTTTGAAGACAACTTTGGCTTGTATACGTGTGTTATGAAGTGTTAGAGAACTTTTACTTTTAGGCGCGGGGACGTTTTCTCTGCATGGGGGAATTGATTCTAATTGGTCCCCACCATCATGACCCAGCCTACAACAGCAAGCGGGAGAAGTTTGTCTCAGCCTCTCTTTGTGCCAACACTGATGCCCATGCACTCTCTGAGTCAACAAGCAGTTTTGACTTCAAAGAATGGGACATCAATTGTCCCACCAGCCAGTATGACTTCTGTGATTACTTGTGCTAGTGGTTTGGTCTCTGGTAGCAGTGGTGTTGCTGTGGTGACTAGTACTTCTCACACCACACTTTCTTCTAGCATGGCACAGTCGCCAATCATGGCTGACCTCTACCTCTGCAACACCTCTAACAATGCTTCAGGTGACTTTCTATATTTAGTATAACAATTAGTTGACTTGATGTAAAAATAAATGTTGTATTTTCTGAAAGCCCATCCAAAACTTGAGCTGTATCAATTTGTTTCAATATTTCTGCAGAGCCTCTTCTTTTTGATAATGGAGAAAGCAACAGCAAACCTTCAATACAGTCTCTAGAAGATTCTTATAAAGAACTGAAGTCCAGAAACATCAAGGATTCCTTGAGCTCATTCCTCTTGGACATGCCAGGTAAAAGAATAGGCTGAGAGAGTCAGGGTGGTAGGAGTGAATGGGGTCATAGTAAAGATAGTATAATGTGTCTTTCCTTCATTGTCTTTCCTTCATTGCTTTCCCTTCCACTCAGTATCACTGAATCCTATACACTGAATTTAATTCAATTATCCCACTGAAAATTGTGGACCAGTAAGAGCGTTTTAAATTGGTATAACTATTAAAGGATTCATTTTTCATTTTTCATTATTTTTAGTGTACGTGCTATACTGATGCCTAATTAGGAATATACCAAATAGATTATTATTTTTGGTCTGACAAATGGTTTTGTAATAACTAGTTGGTGTAAAGTAGCACTGAGGATTCATATCTTTAGGTGCTTCATTGGCGAGTGAGTGAAGCGAGCGAGACACTCTCAGGGGTAACACAATTGAAAATTGGGGATGTTTGTTTGTTTGTATATATGTGTGGACGTATGTCATTTTGTACTTTGACCCTCGCGTATTTTGTGTTCGCTCCGTGTTCAACCCTGTCCCAAACTTCACTAAAAGGAATCCTCTGGTTTAGCGATCATTACCCGTATCACCCTAAAAAGTGAATTATTTACCGATTTGAATTCTTTTGCGGGTGCAGTTAAAACTCAAATAACCCATTTCTATTTGAGTTAGTGGCGGGTGGTAAGTTAATATGCTATTTTTCACAGTTATAAGCCCTATGCAACAGTATTTACTTGAAAATTCATTGTCCACTAAACTAGTGATGTGCTTGAGCACAAATGGCGAGCGAGCCTAAAGACTATACTATTTTTATATGAATGATTTTGAATTCTAACACTGAAGCTACTGAAAATAAGGTCAAGTTTTTAAATTTCGCATACACGGTAAAGGGAGTAACAACTCTCTGCAACTGCTTGAATTGAAGGGGAAAAACAACAACAAAACAATACACGTTATTAAAGTTTTCTTTGTGATATTCTTGGTTGTAACGCACAATGCTTTGACACAACTGGACATGCACCTACACAGACTTACCTTCGCAGTAGTCTAGTGGACAATGTATTTTCAAGTAAATACTGTTGTGCACGGCTTATAACCATGACAAAGAGCTCATTGACTTACCACCGTCACTAACTCGAATAGAAATGGAAGTCCCTTAAGTTTTCAAGTTGTAACTGTACCCGCAAAAAAATTCAAAACGGTAAACAACTCAATTTCTAGGGTGATATGGGTACTGATCGATAAATCAGAGGATTCTGTTTAGTGTAATTTGGGACGGGGTCGACTACGTAACTAACACATAAACGCGAGGGTCAAAGTACAAAATGACATACATACAGTGCGTCCAGCTTAAAGAGTGAACTTTCTGAAATTTATGATGCTATCACAAAAACCACTGTAATATATGAAGTATGCATGATCAATATCTAAATTTTGGAAAAGTTACACATTATTGGCATACAAAGCTGCACTCAAATTATTTTTGTGGTTTTGTGGTTAGTTTTGTGGTAACAGGTGATACAACTGAGAGCTTTTGGGCAGTGAATTTGGTAGTTTTTAAGGAAAAAAAAGAGAAATTATTGGTCCTTATCTCTCTAACTTGGTTCACTGATAGTTAAGCTCCTAATCTTTCATTTGAACCAAATTTTGTAAGTTGGTGAAAATTTTTACGTCCAATATTTAACGTTTTATGAAAAAAAGTGTTTAAGAAAAAACTTTTGAATTTATTGGGTTATATCTCTATAATTTGTTCTATGGTATAAAATTATGATACAATTTATGTGTATTAATTTGATAGCTTCATTTTTAATAATCACTGAATTATGGCCAATTTTTCATTAAATTTACATTTTTATGGTAAGGGTCTCCAAATGATGACGTTTGAGGTAATAATACGCGGGCTGATCTACGTAAGCGTGACGTCTAAAATGTGCGCATGCGTATTGCTGCGATAGGTCCAGCTGGTGGCGCCATTTTACCGCACTTTTCAGTGACATTGGCTGCCCAGTTATAACTAATCACTCTTAGTTTGTAGTTTGTACGAGCTTCTAGTTGTGCGCTAAAACTGGTTGAAGGTTGCCGAGGGTTATCTGGAGCTACAAAGCTTAGAGGAGAGAAGCACAGGACCGCGGCTAAACGCCTCCTCAAGTAAGTCTGAGCGTTGTGTGCTTAAGCGTGTATTTAAACTCTATTCTTACTTTCTTGGTGTGACGAATTTCTGAAGTACTCAACAGTAATGTGAAGAATCCAGCACATCACTACACTTTAGCTATGGCCACACACATTCCAGTATTACTTTGTCCTTCACACTGAATCATTCATATCATTTTATTTTACTATATTTTCTATCTACTTGTTAAATTTCAACTTTTTTTAAATTATACAAAAAAAAATTGACAATTAATATAATTTTATAATGACATTATACAATATATATTATTACATAATTTTATGATGACATGAAATTGTGGTAGATACAAGCAGCAGTTGAATTTGGAGGGTGGTAAATAGCATAACCATAGAGAACTGTACCTATATAGACATGAGGAGTAATGGACAGCTAAAGCATAAATAGTGGCATATAGAGTCTGTGATGAATTGTATATCTTATTATCTTGGTCAGCAAACAGTAAATTGGCTGAGTTTCTAAATAAATAGGCCCTATTTAAACAGGTAAGAAAATCAGAGTGGACAAGCAACCCGTGATACAAACCTACCTCACATTGTAGCTTGCTCATGTTAAGTAGCCTTGAATAGCAACAAAGTCCTGAGCCTAAAATGAACCAGAATGTCAAGCAGAAGGGGTAGAAACGAAGTCACCAAACTACGACTGCTTTTTGTTTACAATTGTCTCTGAGGTACTGCGCACGTGTTTGGCCCGGTTTGAGACTATAAAGGGGAATACCCGTATTACTGGTGGGTAAAGCGTTGCGCGGCACAAACCAATTACGATTAGTTACGATTAATGACGACGCGTAGACGAAAATGTGACGTCAAATAAAATGGCGAATAATGTATTGCAGTCTATGGGCGATGCGCGGTTCTCTACCTTCTATGAGTTAAAGTGATTTTGTAGCAGTTAGAAACAACATTTGGAGGAGTAACAATAAGGTACATGCATATAAAAAAGCTGTATTTTGTTTCTATATGATAAATTCAAAAAGTTCACTCTTTAAGCTGGACGCACTGTACATATATACAAATAAATAAACATCCCCGATTTTCGATTGTGTTACCCCTGTAAGTGTCTCGCTCGCTACGCTCGCTCGCCAACTAGCCATGAAGGTAAGTCTTGCGTAGGTATGTCAGTTGTGTGGAAGTATTGTGTTGTGCGTTAAAACTACTACTAAGAATATCACAAAGAAAAAGTTTAAATAAAGTGACTTGATTTTGTTGCTTCTTTTTCAATTCAAACAGTTGTAGGGAGCAGTTACTATGTCATTGAATCTCCTTTACTGTATATATATATATTTATTGCAGCTTTGATATTTTTACTTGAATATTTCCGCATCACGCGAGCGTTCTGTATTCTCCCATATTGTACGGTTTATATTGTACGCTACTTGTAGCGTGCGCGTAGCGAGTAAAATCAATGAAAATTGTATTGTAACCGGTTGAGAAAAATTTCAAAGAAGCAATAAATCACTTATCACACTCGTCGTACAATATGGGAATGATATTTTACTCTCACGCCACATTTTCACTCGCCTTTGGCTCGTGAAAATATTTTGCGTGCTCGTAAAATATTTTCCCATTTTGTACTCTGACTCGTGCTATAAGTATTATATACGTAATTTAAAAACTCGACTTTATTTTAGTAGCTTGAGTGTTAGTAGTTAAAATCCATCGTTTAACAATAGTGTAGTTTAAGGCTCGCTCGCCATTTGTGCTCAAGCACACAACTAGTTACAAATTGATTGTTCCTATAGAATAGGAACTAGTTGTTCATTTGTCGAGTTATTGCAAATTTCATTGGAGTTGTGGGAGAAAAAAAGAATTGGTTGTTCTCTGGAACTAATTGCTTTATCAATTTTGAAAGCTGGTGAGGAGGCTAATGCACTCAATCCTCTTATCCTGGACACCTCTATACTGGGCACAAGTTAGCCACTCATTTTATCAATTCTAACCACATAACTTCACTAATTCGACAACTGTTATCGATCTTGGTAGTGCTAGCAATTTATTACTAATTGTAGAGAGTTCGGGAGCAGTCTACTGAGGGTTGCAAGTGAAAGAGGGCTGTGCTTAGACTCGGAAAAAACACGAAACTTCTTGAAAATGATGTGTCAACTTGTAGTTGAAGAAATTATGGTCTTTCCATGAGTAGCTGACATTTCTGAAATACGGGCACCGTCAGGTTCCAAGGTGCCTGGATAAGAGGAGATTGAGTGCATTTGAGGGTGTCTAAGAGTGGCTGGCAGTGCTGTTTCACTTTAGATCTCTACTTACTCTGTTCTCTATTCATACAAACTATTAGTGATGTATGGTGAGGTATAGCTATATACTGCCTACCTAGCTCTAGTGTATGTGAGGTATAGCTATATATCATCCGCCCAGCTTTAGTGTATGAGAAAGTGACGAGTTGATTTGGGATATCAGTCGGATAAGTTAATCTAGTCATGGTGATGGGTATGAATATAGTGGTGATGGGGTGGTGGGTGTGGTTGTTGTAGGAGAATTTGATAGCATGGACAGTCAGGATACAAGTCTTCGACATCTTTTGGAACAACGTCTAGTTTCTAGGAGAGATTTTCACCCATTGTCAGGCCAAGCTCTGCTTGGATTCAGACTTCTACCTGGAGCGGTAAGTGGGTGTGGCAGTTCATGATGCCCAGCAATTAAGTATTGTAATCTTAGCTTCCAGATCTGGCAAGAATAGACCCCACCTTACCAGGTGAAAGTCGTACACAGCATCGCAAGCGGAAGCACAGACATCGTGGTTTGGACAAAGTGTCAGAGGAAGGCAATGATTATGCAACTATCTCGAACAAAGTCAAGATGCCCAATGATGCTTACTCCTTCGTGAAGGACACTCAGCTCTCCACTGGCATCCCCACTCCAGTGGTGGCGCACACATTTACTCCGACAGCTGTGGCAAACATTACTGCACTTCCTACTTCCATGGCTACCATTAAGACTGCTGGACGCAGCTCTTACCCACAACCACTAGTGCAGGGTTAGTAACACCACTTTCAATTCAATTATCTGGACTTAGAAAATTTACTATTTATTAACTATTGAGGACTTGAACAAGAAATATCGTGGTAGTCCACATGTAGTGGCATGTGATCACATGACAGGCCATGTGTAGTGGCATGTGATCACATGTAGTGACACGTGGTCACATGACAGGCCATGTGTAGTTGCTTGTGATCATATGTACATGACAGTCCACATGTATCTTGTGTATAGGGTCTGGTGTGACAGGTATATCATCTACTATAACACATGATCCACTCAACCCATTCCCTGGAGGCAAGAAGAAAAAGGTGAGCACTGAGTGTCGCATAATGTGCATTCATAGTTGATCAATTGAATTGCATTTGCTAATATTGAGTGATACCTTTTTACCTAAAAATTAATACTGTGTGAGGAAGTTCTTTACATGTGGTGTGATAGACTGCACTTGTTGGACAGTGATTGGTAGCACTTGTTGGACAGTGATTGGTTGCACTTGTTGGACAGTGACTGGTAGCACTTGTTGGACAGTGACTGGTAGCACTTGTTGGACAGCGATTGGTAGCACTTGTTGGACAGCGATTGGTTGCACTTGTTGGACAGTGATTGGTTGCACTTGTTGGACAGTGATTGGTAGCACTTGTTGGACAGTGACTGGTAGCACTTGTTGGACAGTGACTGGTTGCACTTGTTGGACAGTGACTGGTTGCACTTGTTGGACAGTGACTGGTTGCACTTGTTGGACAGTGACTGGTTGCACTTGTTGGACAGTGATTGGTTGCACTTGTTGGACAGTGATTGGTTGCACTTGTTGGACAGTGATTGGTTGCACTTGTTGGACAGTGATTGGTTGCACTTGTTGGACAGTGATTGGTAGCACTTGTTGGCAAGTGAATTGGTGCCCATTGTTGGACAGGGATGGTAGCATTGTTGGACGTATTGGTGTGCCACTGTTGGACAGTGATTGGTCACTTGTTGGACAGTGATGGTGCACTGTGGACGTGCTTGGGTTGCCACTGTTGGGACAGTGATTGTAGCAGGTGGGACAGTGATTGGTAGCCTTGTGGGACAGTGATGGTAGCACGTGTTGGACCGTGATGGTTGCACTTGTTGGACAGGATTGGTTGCACTTGTTGGAACAGGGATTGGTAGCACTTGTTGGACAGTGATTTGGTAGCATGTTGACAGTGATTGTTTGCCACGGTTGGACAGTGATTGGTGCCACGTGTTGGGACAGTGATTGGTTGCACTGTTGGACATGATTGGGGTACACTTGTGGACAGGGATTGGTACACTGTTGGACAGTGACTGGTAGCACTTGTTGGACAGTGACTGGTTGCACTTGTTGGACAGTGACTGGTTGCACTTGTTGGACAGTGACTGGTTGCACTTGTTGGACAGTGACTGGTTGCACTTGTTGGACAGTGATTGGTTGCACTTGTTGGACAGTGATTGGTTGCACTTGTTGGACAGTGATTGGTAGCACTTGTTGGACAGTGATTGGTAGCACTTGTTGGACAGTGATTGGTAGCACTTGTTGGACAGTGATTGGTTGCACTTGTTGGACAGTGATTGGTTGCACTTGTTGGACAGTGATTGGTAGCACTTGTTGGACAGTGATTGGTTGCACTTGTTGGACAGTGACTGGTTGCACTTGTTGGACAGTGATTGGTAGCACTTGTTGGACAGTGATTGGTAGCACTTGTTGGACAGTGACTGGTTGCACTTGTTGGACAGTGACTGGTAGCACTTGTTGGACAGTGACTGGTTGCACTTGTTGGACAGTGACTGGTAGCACTTGTTGGACAGTGACTGGTTGCACTTGTTGGACAGTGACTGGTAGCACTTGTTGGACAGTGATTGGTTGCACTTGTTGGACAGTGACACTTGTTGGACAGTGATTGGTAGCACTTGTTGGACAGTGATTGGTAGCACTTGTTGGACAGTGATTGGTTGCACTTGTTGGACAGTGATTGGTTGCACTTGTTGGACAGTGATTGGTAGCACTTGTTGGACAGTGATTGGTAGCACTTGTTGGACAGTGATTGGTAGCACTTGTTGGACAGTGATTGGTTGCACTTGTTGGACAGTGATTGGTTGCACTTGTTGGACAGGGATTGGTAGCACTTGTTGGACAGTGATTGGTAGCACTTGTTGGACAGTGATTGGTTGCACTTGTTGGACAGTGATTGGTTGCACTTGTTGGACAGTGATTGGTTGCACTTGTTGGGACAGTGATTGGTTGCCACTTGTTTGGACAGTGATTGGTACACTTGTTGGACGTGATTGGTTGGTAGCCACTTGTTGGACAGGAATGGTAGCACTGGGTTGGACAGTGATGGTTGCACTGTTGGACAGTGATCTGGTAGCACTGTTGGGACAGTGATTGGTAGCACTGTTGACAGTCGATTGGTAGTAGCACTTGTTGGACAGTGATTGGTTGCACTTGTTGGACAGTGATTGGTAGCACTTGTTGGACAGTGATTGGTAGCACTTGTTGGACAGTGATTGGTAGCACTTGTTGGACAGTGATTGGTTGCACTTGTTGGACAGTGATTGGTAGCACTTGTTGGACAGTGATTGGTAGCACTTGTTGGACAGTGATTGGTAGCACTTGTTGGACAGTGACTGGTTGCACTTGTTGGACAGTGACTGGTAGCACTTGTTGGACAGTGACTGGTTGCACTTGTTGGACAGTGACTGGTAGCACTTGTTGGACAGTGACTGGTTGCACTTGTTGGACAGTGACTGGTAGCACTTGTTGGACAGTGATTGGTAGCACTTGTTGGACAGTGATTGGTTGCACTTGTTGGACAGTGATTGGTTGCACTTGTTGGACAGTGATTGGTAGCACTTGTTGGACAGTGATTGGTAGCACTTGTTGGACAGTGATTGGTTGCACTTGTTGGACAGTGATTGGTTGCACTTGTTGGACAGTGATTGGTAGCACTTGTTGGACAGTGATTGGTAGCACTTGTTGGACAGTGATTGGTTGCACTTGTTGGACAGTGATTGGTTGCACTTGTTGGACAGTGATTGGTTGCACTTGTTGGACAGTGATTGGTTGCACTTGTTGGACAGTGATTGGTAGCACTTGTTGGACAGTGATTGGTAGCACTTATTGGACAGTGATTGGTAGCACTTGTGTGTGTGCTAATGAATAGCGTTTACAATATCAAGTGACACAATTGCAATTTGTTATATATTTCCCCCCAACCTCTGTCGCTGTAAAATTGCTATGCCACTTGTAGAAGGAAAAACGCAGCAAGGAGAAAAAGAAAGATAAGAAAGAGAAGAAAAAGAAGAAAGACAAGCACCACAGTCAAGATCCTCCCACTGGCCTGCCTCCAGCATCTTCTGCCACCTCTACTGTCATGGCAACACATCCCACTAACACGTACAACATTCCATAGCAATAGTATTTTTTTTAATTGGCATGAAATCATAATTGTACATTAATATATTACATGTATCTAGTTCTCAAATCTAATTTTTCCATGGCCGTTTCGAAATAGCTGGGGATTGGTGCCTTGACAACCAATGGGGCCTTGTGGTCTCCATAGTAACCTGGTATTGTGATTTCCTTGGCATGTAGATATAAATGCCCTTTCTGTAAATCCATGACTTTGACCTTTCTAGTCAATGCAGTATCCATTCTCAGCAAGCGACCTCCAAATTTATAATCTCCTGCAGCTGGACAAGACAGGCCTTCTGCCAGGTGTACACGTAACTGGTGCTTGAGTCCTACATACAGCACACATTCATGTGTGTTTGGGGGGGAGGGGTTGGTGACACCTCACCTGTGATGGGTTGTAGCAACATCAAGCTGCTCCTGCGTGGAGCTCCTGGTGACACAGCTAGTACCTCATAGTTAGTCAGTGCTGCTTCATTTCCAGAACCTTCATCAACAAGGACCATCTGACATAAACACTATTATCACACTTAGTCCCACCCACGGAATGACACCCTTTACCCTATTCATAGATTGCGATGCTCCAGGATTAGACACGTTCCTCAGGGAAATGAATCCTCCAACTGAACCTAAACCAATTGAGAACCATCAACTCACAACTCAGTGGACCTGGACCACAAGCCTCACCTTTGACCTTATTTGGGATGCCAACCGTTATTGCCCTGTAAACACACAGTGCAAACAAAACGAGCAACTTTACTCGGAGCAGGTCAAGCAAAAGTCACACTAGTACGGGAACCTGACAGTCACACGAGTCACTAGTACGGGAACCTGACAGTCACACGAGTCACTAGTATGGGAACCTGACAGTCACATGGGTCACTAGTATGGGAACCTGACAGTCACATGGGTCACTAGTATGGGAACCTGACAGTCACACGAGTCACTAGTATGGGAACCTGACAGTCACACGAGTCACTAGTATGGGAACCTGACAGTCACATGGGTCACTAGTATGGGAACCTGACAGTCACACGGGTCACTAGTATGGGAACCTGACAGTCACACGAGTCACTAGTATGGGAACCTGACAGTCACATGAGTCACTAGTATGGGAACCTGACAGTCACACGGGTCACTAGTATGGGAACCTGACAGTCACATGAGTCACTAGTATGGGAACCTAACAGTCACAGGGGTCACTAGTATGGGAACCTGACAGTCACACGGGTCACTAGTATGGGAACCTGACAGTCATACGAGTCACTAGTATGGGAACCTGACAGTCACACGGGTCACTAGTATGGGAACCTGACAGTCACACGAGTCACTAGTATGGGAACCTGACAGTCACATGAGTCACTAGTATGGGAACCTGACAGTCACATGGGTCACTAGTATGGGAACCTGACAGTTGCACGAGTCACTAGTATGGGAACCTGACAGTCACACGAGTCACTAGTATGGGAACCTGACAGTCACATGAGCCACTAGTATGGGAACCTGACAGTCACACGAGTCACTAGTATGGGAACCTGACAGTCGCACGAGTCACTAGTATGGGAACCTGACAGTCACATGGGTCACTAGTATGGGAACCTGACAGTCGCACGAGTCACTAGTATGGGAACCTGACAGTCGCATGAGTCACTAGTATGGGAACCTGACAGTCGCACGAGTCACTAGTATGGGAACCTGACAGTCACACGGGTCACTAGTATGGGAACCTGACAGTCCCACGGGTCACTAGTATGGGAACCTGACAGTCACACGAGTCACTAGTATGGGAACCTGACAGTCACACGGGTCACTAGTATGGGAACCTGACAGTCACACGAGTCACTAGTATGGGAACCTGACAGTCACATGAGTCACTAGTATGGGAACCTGACAGTCACATGGGTCACTAGTATGGGAACCTGACAGTTGCACGAGTCACTAGTATGGGAACCTGACAGTCACACGAGTCACTAGTATGGGAACCTGACAGTCACATGAGCCACTAGTATGGGAACCTGACAGTCACACGAGTCACTAGTATGGGAACCTGACAGTCGCACGAGTCACTAGTATGGGAACCTGACAGTCACATGGGTCACTAGTATGGGAACCTGACAGTCGCACGAGTCACTAGTATGGGAACCTGACAGTCGCATGAGTCACTAGTATGGGAACCTGACAGTCGCACGAGTCACTAGTATGGGAACCTGACAGTCACACGGGTCACTAGTATGGGAACCTGACAGTCCCACGGGTCACTAGTATGGGAACCTGACAGTCACACGAGTCACTAGTATGGGAACCTGACAGTCACACGGGTCACTAGTATGGGAACCTGACAGTCACAC
>WLWD01003830.1_pt1 | contig 32024 bp, 24 predicted proteins | sample 6712731 | NCBI WGS metagenome assembly WLWD01 (sample SAMN12718690, study PRJNA576275) | sponge metagenome | isolation source: marine sponge | host: Mycale hentscheli | place: New Zealand: South Island, Marlborough, Capsize Point | collected 2014-11-01
ACATATCTTTTAAAAACTACTTTTTTCAAAATGGCAAAGATGTGTAACAAAGGGATAACAAACTGCTAACATTGTTCTTAACATCATGAACTATATATTCATGTTAGTGCTTCTACTCCAATTCTTTAGCTACATCTGTGATAACCTATTCGTCGAGTAGACATATAATGAGCAAACAGAACAACTAACAGACTACTTACTTACAAGCTCATTCAAGGTAACAGAAGGAACAGATTTCAATTTGTACCAACTCTTTATAGTGCCACAAACATTATGGCTGAAAGTGAAGTAGTTTGCCACCAAAATTATTGACTGTTTAGTGTAATACTACACTTTTTTTTAATAGGCTATAATATGTAGTGAAGTTTGGATTAAGGTCAGATGTCCTAGACTACTGTGACTATTGTCCTGATGTTATTAATGAGACTAAACTCCCAAAATGAAAATTGGGAAGGAAAAACTTGCAGTGAAGTCAGTAAGAGCCTTTAAATAAACAGATAAAGAATTTGATGCACACAAAAAAAAACTTGAGCTTACATACTACAACTTGGAGCAGAAAGATGATGGATGTAGTGCCTCCTGTTAGCTCACACATTAGCTAACTAATTAGCTTTGTGTGAAGCTACAGGGAATCTTCAGCTATAATAAAACCACTTACCATATCCTGTGTGTTCTTTCATGTGTCCCAAACTTGAACAAACTGATCTTACAAATGAAATCCAGTTATTTTCAACTGAGACTTCAATAAGAGTTCTTAAAGTAGCTTTGTCTCCAAATTTGGAGGCCCATTTTCTCAGCATAGCCACTCTCCTCAACTCATTGCCCTGGTGATCCTGCTTTATGTCTTCTATTTCCACTTCTGTCAGGCCTAGCAGGTTAGCTTTGGCCTCCCATTGGGTAATCAGCCTTGAGATCCTGGATAGCTGTATGTCACTAAACCTGTTATCGAGTTCTCCTCCCTGAGAAACTGAGTTCAACAATTTCTGCTTTACTGAATAGCGGCTAAACAACATGATCGCAAATGGAATGTTTAAAAGGCTATAAACACCACCAAGTAATAGTCTCCGTAGCCGTCCCAATAAGCATTACTATACCGTATTATAGCTACAATAAACACCAGTGTAGGAGGGGTTTGGGGAAACCCCACAATATGGTGACCGTCTTCCCTAAATAGGTAGAATTACTCAGAGATACTTTTTATTGTATGAAATTCATGTAATAAGGAGTATTTTTGTTGAGACTTGTTTTTTGGGGGCGATGTGCGGACATGCTTTATAAGGGGTGGCTAATACCGCTGGTTCAACTAGTCTGATCATCACTTTCAGTTTTAAATAAACTGATTCTGTAAAACAAAACTAGACAAGATAGAACAAAACTAGATAAGATAGAACAAAACTAGACGAGATAGAACAAACTGAGAAGCAAAACTGAGAACATCCAATGAAAGAATATCAAACATCTGTCCTGCTAGCTACCCCTTAGCCTCCACTTTTGTATACCCAACTGTTTATTCAGCGAGCGAGCGAAGCGAGCGAAGCTGACTCTCAGTCGTGTTCAATTGAGATTTCAGATATATACGTATAGGTATGTATGCGTACGTCAAAAAATTTCGCCCGCGCTTCTAATTACGTAGCGTTCACAGTTCCAGTATTTTTCAATTAACGAGCGCGGAGAATCCTGCTGCACTGCCTTACGCAACTTTGTTTCAACCAAAAAGTTTATAGCTCTCTTCTTGAAACAATTGTGAACTCTTTGTCAAGCTTCGCTTCTTTGCCACTGCTTTCGAAGTTTATTCAGGTAATTCTGTTATTGTTAACTCTTCATGCCTAATCATTGCTATTATTTAGCGATTTCCTTCACAAATCATCTTTACCTATACTTCTATATTTACTAGGTGTTTGTGTTTGATTTCCTGTAAAAAATGGAAAAAGAAATTTTAGACAACAATAGAAAACGTCCTATTGAATTAATCAGTGCAAAAGGGCAAGATTAGACAGAAGAAACCAAAAAGACAGGGATAGAAGAAAGAATGAAAGTGAAGAGGAGAAGAATATAAGGCTAGCAAAAAGAAGACAACGAGATAGAACTAGAAGAGCTGATGAATTTTTGTCCTATTTTTCGTCTGCTCGCTCGCCATGCATTTGCGCTATTCGAGCGCACCACTAGTTTCATAAGCTATGCCTAATTTCTAATGTTATAGTACGGCGCGTAAGTTACCCATTCAAAAATATATGGGAAAAATCGCTGTTCAATTGAAATCACACGGGGAAAGTGGCGTAACTTTCAACGGATCAGGAGGAGCCACACGTTGAAAACGAAGTTCCAGCGGAAGCTAATCCTGAAATAAAGAAATAGTGAGTGAACGATATAATATAGCTACAATTGCAAATGACTATTTAAAAAGCTGGCCACTATTAGCGAGTGATAGCCCGAGTAACCTGTGCTATTAGGGATCAATAGCTGTTCGGGAGGCGTAAATTCCCGAGCGGGGTCTTGGTTACTTCTTCTAAGTTTTAAGAAAGAAGCAAAGGGTAAGGTAAGTTCGAAGGACCAGGCAGATGAGACCCAAGGCCAGGATGAATACGCAACGCAGCCGCTGTCACTTGCGCAATTGCAGCCTTGCAACGTAATCCAAAAGAGGCTATACTCACAGATCTCAGAGAGGTTTGGGTTTGAAACTCATCAACAATTTACATACATTTTACAAGACATATAAGCGGAATAGATGATATAGAATACTATGGGTTGTGTGGTTATGACATTGCATAGAAGTAAATTAATTGTAATTGGTAATGAATATGGTTATGGCATAATTGATAAAGTTCATACAGTTCATGACTCTGTGACTTCCGTGTTCAGTCCTTGCAGACCTGAACATACTGGGGGGGGAAGAAGTAGTCGGCACGTCTCCAGGTTCGTCCATGATAAGTGGGATTACCAGATGAGTTGAGCGCTTGAGGATTCTTCCTTCACATTGAAGTTCCACCACCCGCACGACTCCATCATCTCCAGGAAATACGTCCTTGATGCGTGCTAAGGGCCAATGGCGGTATCCGAGTGAGTCTTCCTTCAGTAGAACGACATCACCTTTGTGGAAGGAGTGCTGACTTGAATTCCATTTCTGTCTGGAGTGTAGAGCTTGTAGATAATGTGTTTTCCATGCCGCCCACAAGTCACTAGAGAGTCTTTGAGTGAGTTGCCATCGCTTGAGTGTAGAGAGCTTGACAGTGGAGGAAACATCCATGGGAATTGACTTGAGTGGTCTCCCAGCTAGGAAATGTCCAGGTGTCAAAGTTAGAATTTCTGGATCGGTGGAGTCGAGAGGTACAAGAGGTCTGGAGTTCAGCATGCCCTCGATCTCGACTAAAATAGACGATAGTTCGTCAGTCCTCAACTGATGAGGTTGAACAATCTTCCTCAGGAGGAGTTTCATTTGCTTGACGGCGGCTTCCCAAAGACCACCCATATGAGGAGTTCTAGGAGGAGAAAAATGCCATGTAATGCCGTTGGAGATAGTATAATGAGAAAGAGCAGTCTTGGATTGTCTGAGTAGTTCTTGAATTCTTTGGAGTTCTTCATGAGCTCCGATGAAATTGGTTCCATTGTCGGAATAAATAGCAGTCGGGCATCCCCGTCTGGAGCAGAATCTTCTTAGAGCTGCTAGGAATTCGTCTGATGATAGACTGAGGCAAAGTTCAATGTGAACAGCACGAGTAGCCATGCAAACAAAGATGCAGGCATAACTCTTGTTGTGTACAGGCTTCCTGGTGTAACCTTGCTTGGTCCTAAAGGGCCCTGCGAAGTCAACACCTGTGTATAGGAATGGAGCAGATGGAGTAGTTCGTGTTTGAGGTAGAAGTCCCATTGGTTGGGTAGTCCCTTGCTGATAGGCTCGTTGACAACTAACACAACGTCTACTGAGTCCTTTGAGGTAGCTTTTAATTCCAGGTATGTGATAAGTCTCTTTGACTATTGCCAGCAAGGTGTTGGTCCCTGGATGGAGATGTCTCCTGTGTAGTGATTGAAGTAATAACTTCGTCAATTCCGAACGAATCGATAGTGGAATAATCTTCCTGCCTGACGAAGGGTTGAGAGGATCCCTGACTCTTGTGTTTATGAGTAGGACACCATTCTCGTCTATAGAGCACTCGAATTTATAGAGTGCATGTCCCCTTGGCAGCCTTTCTTTCTTCTTGACGGCTTTAAATGCTTCGGGAAAGGACTCTTGTTGGTCCAGCCTGATGAGATTGTTAATGGTCGCTTGGCACTCTGACATGGAGAGGGTAGGCGTCTTGTTTCTATGATCTGGAGAGCTCCTAAGATTGTTCAGGAATCTTCTGCACCAAGACAATATTCTTGTCATGTGATCAAAACTGGAGAAGGAGGTCCAGGGTCTCTCCTGAGGTGTAGCCACTGTGGTCAACATTACTGTCTTCATTTCTGGCAGTACTTCAGGTAGAGTGAATTGAGGAGGAGGCCATTCTGACGGAGGGAGGTTGAGCCATGGAGGGCCTTTCCACCATAGGTCGGATTCTAGTAGTATGTCCGCGGGAATCCCTCTGCTGAGCATATCCGCAGGATTGGAACTTGAGGAGATGTGTCTCCATTTGGTATTCGGAATGATGTTTTGAATCTGAGTGACCCTATTCCCCACAAATGTCTTGAGGGAGGATGCTGATTTGCGAAGCCAACACAGAACTATGGAGGAGTCGGTCCAGGCGGTCATGACTTTAACATCCAGCTGTGCGGCACAATATCTGAGTAATTTTGCCAACAAATAGGCGGCTGTCAATTCGGCTCTAGGAATGGTGAGTTGCTTGAGGGGCATAACTCGAGCCTTTGACATGATCACAGCAGTCTTTGACGACTGATCAGTGTAGGTTTCTTGCAAGTAGACCACGGCTCCGTAGGCTTCTTGTGAGGCATCCGAAAAACCGTGTAACTGACGAGAGACAACAATTCCCTTGGTGTCAGTATAACGTCTACTGATGGAGTGGTTGGCGATGAGCTTTAACTGAGAACTCCAAGCCTTCCACGAGTCTTGTATTGAAGTAGGGGCGATTTCGTCCCAACCGAGCTTGAGCTCCCACAGTCTACGTAGGATAATCTTCCCAGAGACCATGAATGGTGAGTAGAACCCAAGGAGGTCATAAACCTTGCCCAAGTTGGAGGCGACGCAACGTTTGGTGACATCTGAGTCTGATTGAATTGGAGGAGTTGATACTGATAGTTTGTCTTCGGAAACATTCCAGTGGAGTCCTAGTGCCTTGATTGGCTTTTCTGTTGAGGATATGACCAAATCGGCGGATTCCACTATTTCCTTGGGTATGGTAGCCCTGAAAGCGTCGCTACTAGAACGCCACTTCCTTAGTGTCATGCCTGCTAATTGCAGGAGACCGCAAAGTTGCTGTCTGATGTGAACTGCTTGTTGAACCGTCTCGGCTCCTGCCAGATAGTCGTCCACATAAAACGCGGTGAGTATGGCTTTACTGGCTTCTGGATGAGTGTTGCTGTGTTGCTCCGCCAAGTGTCTGATGACTTGAGTGGCCAGATAAGGAGAGGATCTTACTCCAAACGTTAGCCTTTTCATGCGCAGGTCCTTGAACTGCCCAAACTCATTCTCCATCAGGAACCTGTGATAATCTCGTTCCTCTGGATGCAGTCCGATCTCCCTGAACATCTTACTGATGTCAGCTGAAAATCCAATGGTGTGTAGTCTGAACTTTAGGAGAATATCGGTGAGTTGTGGATATAGATTGGGTCCTTGTCTCAGAGTATCGTTCAGTGATGTCCCTGTGCTGGTCGGAGCTGATGCATCGAACACTGGTCTGACTTTGGTGGTCGTCGAGGAGGCCTTAAAGACGCCATGGACGGGCATATAATAGTGAGTTGCCTCCAATTCCGAGTCTGGAACAGTTTCAGCATGGTTCAACAGCGGGTACTCTTCGAGGGCGGCCTGAAACTCGGATAATCCACCCTTCTTCTGAAGAGTTTTGTGTACTTGCTTGGCACGTCTAAGCGCCTGGTTGCGGGAAGCTCCCAAAGGGAGAACTTGAGGAACTCTAGGCAGTTTCACAATGTATCTGCCATCCTCATCTCGAGTGTGAGTGTCGAGAAAATGCTGTGTAACTTCATCATCCTCGATGGACATGTTTGGGAAGTCTGGAGTTCTGTCCAGCTCCCAGAGTCTTGCGAGTTCTTCTTTGAGTGGGTCCTCGGTAGCTTTGATTTGCAGCATGGAGGCCCTTTCGGGCACATATTCCAATGGCCCTGACACAGTCCATCCAAATATAGTCGGTTGAGCTGTGTATCTGGAGTCAGGAGCTTTCAGCAATGCTCCGGTGATACAATCTGCATAATCGACACCTCCCAGAAGAAGGTCGAGTTGTCCTCCAAACTGAGGGTCTGCCAATGGAAGATCCTGTAGATGTGTTTCTGCCTTGATGGCTTCGACCTCTCGTGGGGCGGACAGATGTGGTAAATGTTTGACCACCTGAGGATAAACCTCCATGATGGTTGCTGGTTGCAGAATGGATCTCATCGTGACCTTTACATAATGGTTGCTGACCTCCGATGTTCCTGATTTGGATACGGTGACTCGTCGATGTTGACGCTTAAGACGCAGTTGGGAGGCGACTTTCTCTGATATGAATGATGTCGATGCTCCTGTATCGAGAGCGAGTCTGATGTCAGTTTCCCTGTCCCCCTGCACTGCCTTAACTATGGCTGTGTGCAAGAAGGTGACAGTGGAGGGCCCCGACCTGATCATGGTCTCTGGAGCCTTCTTGTCTGCGACTGCCATGAGGCTGTTAGCAGCTGTTTCAGGTGTAGTAGTAGTATTCTTGGGTTTTGCCGACTTAGGGCGATGAAGGAGAGTATTATGTTTGCTGTCGCATTCTCGGCAGGTATAACTGGACGCACATTGGCCCGACTGGTGATTGAAGGATAGACAATTGGTGCATCCACGCTTGTCCTTGATATACTTGTATCTTTTGTCTACATTGTAACCCAGGAATACTGGGCACTTGAAGAGTTTATGTTGTTCCCGACAGATGGGGCACTCCATGGGATTGCTCTTAACGCTGCGTGGCCGAGACTTTCCTACGTGTGGAGTGATTGATGATGCACCCTCTGAGCCTGATTGCAGGTTGCTCTCCAGAGGTTTGAGAAACTCCTCGATGTCCTCCAATGTGGGCACCGAAGTGGAGCTCTTGTAATATTTCGTCCACTCATCTCGCAGACTACTGTCAAAACAAGAGAGGGCGAGAGCAGCACCCATTTGACTGATTTGAGTGCAGCCCAAAGCTTCCATCGATTGGCGAGGGAGCAGAAAATTTTGTCTAAACTTGGTAAATCCTGATTGATCCATGTTAATCTGGTCTGATGAGGTCATCTTCCTCACCAGGTGTGGAAAGACCTTCTTGGCAGAGCCGAAGCGTGCCTGAAGTGCTTCCATAGCGTTGGAGTATGCCGCCTCTGAAGTAGAGTGGGACCTCACTATTTGTTCTGCCTCCTCTCCTTGCATAGCTTTGAGAAGGAAGCAGGCTTTCTCACGTTCGGAGAATTCGTCACCAGCTCTGTCTAATGCGGTGGCGAACAGCTCGTGGAAGCACCTCCAATCCAAAGGGTGTCCGGAAAATGTAGGCAGTTCCAGCTTGAGCTTGTTGCTTCTAGTTGGGGCAGGTCGTTCTGCTACTGGTCCCGACGGAGGGTCCCGACAAGCAGAGTGGACTTCCTTGCAGAGCTTTGAATATTTATCCTTCAAGTCGTGATATCGTCGTTCGAGGACAGGGTGATCGTTGATAAGACGTGCTGCGACCTTGAACCAGTCTCTACAAGAACTGGTCAGGCCAGTGAAAGAATTTCGAAATAGAGGAGAGTTTACTTCTGGAAAATCAAGTGCTGCTGCCAATTCGTCCCTGAGATCATTGCTGTTGATCCACAAGTCCGTGAGGGTTTGACATTCCCTGATGGCAGACCTGACCTTGGCAAAGGCTTCTTCATCCCGTTCTCTTTCTGGTTCTTCAGCCTCAGCTAGGTCAACGTCTCCCTGCACCAGCTCGTCTATTTGGTCTTGAATGGCTAGATGTGAAAGCTTGATGGCTTCCAGATCTTTGAGGAAATCCTCTGCCACGAAGCCGGTTATGTGATCTGGATGACGTTCTTGAAGTTCAGTGACTCTCCGTAGAAGTTTGGTAAGCATACCACGTTTGCTGCCTCTACGGCGATGAAGATTTTCGAGTAGTTGTGCTGTAGATGGAGGATTCGACATTACGAAGGTTGAGGAAGAAAGTTGATACGTATGAAATTCCCGTTGAACAAATCACAACAAGGTGACAATAGGATCCAATAGGAGTTGAGACTAAACCACAAGGGTCGTGAAGTTGAAGTGATGATAGGTGTTGATTGAAGACTCAGCACTGCGTGTGCTATTGAGTAGGGTTGGCCAATGAAGGGCTAGTGATGATAGTGTTGTTCGAAGTAGAAATGAGTCAACTATAATTACACTCGACTAGCAACGAAACAAGCAAACAGACGAACGATCGTATAGCAATAATAGTGTTGTTCGAAGTAGAAATGAGTCAACTATAATAACACTCGACTAGCAACGGAACAAGCAAAACAAACGAACGATCGATCGATTGGCTATAATACAGCCACAGACCCTTTCGATAACCCAATTCCGAGCTCAAGCACTGGCCTTCTCACACGGTTTGGATATCCGGCTCGAAGGACCAATGTTCGGGAGGCGTAAATTCCCGAGCGGGGTCTTGGTTACTTCTTCTAAGTTTTAAGAAAGAAGCAAAGGGTAAGGTAAGTTCGAAGGACCAGGCAGATGAGACCCAAGGCCAGGATGAATACGCAACGCAGCCGCTGTCACTTGCGCAATTGCAGCCTTGCAACGTAATCCAAAAGAGGCTATACTCCCAGATCTCAGAGAGGTTTGGGTTTGAAACTCATCAACAATTTACACACATTTTACAAGACATATAAGCGGAATAGATGATATAGAATACTATGGGTTGTGTGGTTATGACATTGCATAGAAGTAAATTAATTGTAATTGGTAATGAATATGGTTATGGCATAATTGATAAAGTTCATACAGTTCATGACTCTGTGACTTCCGTGTTCAGTCCTTGCAGACCTGAACAATAGCACTCGTAAAGCAATTGAAATAGCACTGGGCTTCGCCTCGTACTATTTCAATCATGCTACTCGTGCTATTAGCTACTCGTACAAATTGTGCACTGCTGGACCTAAACATGGAATATTGCACGACTTCAAGTAGCTAGCATATGTAAGATGATTTGTTTATGAAAACTGAAATTGATTTGGCTATTAGCTAAGTGCATTTGACAAAAGGGCCAGTATTAATTAGTCTGGGGGGGGGGGGCAGACCCTCATGTCCCTCCCTCAAAGCAAGGGGTCTGTCATGGGAGACTTTTTTTAATTCTTTTCAGCAAAATTGAAATTTCCCTAGTTGGAAATGATATCAGTAGCTATTTGAACATGTGAATTGGTGTTTGGAAAATGACTGCATTTTAAAAATGCTTGGTAATTGCTTTGGGGGGGGGGAGGATGGGTGACTCCAAGTAAAGTATCAAATATATTTTGTAACATGTTAAAATTCAGTCATTCTTCGTTAAATTAATATTTTTTTAAATAGCAAAATTTCTCAGTTTTAACTGCCAATATATGTTTAATTAAAACTGAACCCAACGTTTTCAAAGATCAATGAAGTTTTACAAAATACAGATGACACCAGACAACAATAACTTTAACAGAGACAAAGCTTTAGAGCTTCCTGGATACTGGGTCTCTATGCTGCTTGCTAATCAACCTTCAGGATATATTCAACTGTGAACGTGCCCACTACTTACACTCTGTATTTTGTTCCACCATGGAGAGTTTAGCCTTATTTTATTGACCCCTGAACAAGACTTTGGCAAGAAATTGAAATTTTCGGTGAATTTTAAATTGAACATACTGGCTGTTGGAAGTGAGACAATTGCTATTATAATATTAACAATTGACAACCAACCATTGTTGACCAAGAAAGTGGGGAGGCTGTGCAGCCTCTCCGAGTTCTACAGTTTCTATGCTATTATTATAAGAAATAATTATAAAATAATCTTGTTTTTGTATAGCCGTTCTGTTATAGCTAGCTTCAATTCAAAAATTTTCACTTCATTCTTCATTCTTTGATTACAGTTACATGTTATTTTTTCTTAGTTTAAATTTTCATCTTTTACTACTAGTAGTTAGCTAGCTATTTCTTTAAATCCAGCAGCAAAATGTGGAGTGTATATATATTGAAGTAAACATATTGTAAACAAACAAACAAATAATATTTTACTCGATGAAGTAGTTCTTGTTTTGCATAATTATATTAATGATGCTCACTGATGTGGTCACATGACTGCTGCATTGTTTGCTATTAGCAGAGATATAGTGTCTCTCATCTCTATTCTGATTGGAGGAAATGATGACCAATCCAGAGCCAGTCGAGAGAACCCGGCCTGAGTTGCTATGACAGTGTGGGTTTCCTTGAACCACTTGATATCACCAGATGAAACTAGGAGGAACTGAAAGTCCAGCAGCAATGGAGAAGGTCTTCTTGACTCACTGGTGGGCATAAGATCCTCTCTCTTAGAATAACTAGAAGGGGGAAAAAAACACAATCAAGACCATCAAATAAAATAACAAACAAAAACCAGTTCAACAATTCTCGTAGTGACCACACCCACAACAGATCACTACCACTGGAAAGACATTGAAGCATTGCTGACTGGGAGGAGCCTCTATCAAAAATTATGAAATGATAAAGGTGTTATATTAGCATGCAGTTGTCATCTAGCTGATTTTCCCCTTTTGGTACAGTCCTACATTATAACTACTCCCCCCCTTCCTTCCCCCCCCAAAACCCCAGATCCATACTGGAGAGGTTTTAATTGATGTAGTTTCACCTTCTCAGATAACAGAAGAAGTATTCATACAAGATGGTGAGACCAGAGATATACAATTCTGGGTCAGACAAGAATTGAAAGAGTTAAGAGTCTGAAGGACCATTTCAGCTATGATACCAGTTTACACAATGAAATATTTGTCCAGGATGAGATCTGGCAAATTCTCAACTTATATTCTATTATAAAACTCTGCCACAATTTTGAACTTTACCACATGAGGATATTTGTAAACACGCCATTTATTCATGAATATCATTAAATCAAAACGGAATTGGAAGGGCAGGGCTTCAGCCCCAAAGTCACCCCCTTGGATCCTACTCTGCACTTTAGTGTCCATCTTGTGTACTGGGTTATGTATCATGGTACAGTTTTAGAGGTTGCAGAATAAAAAAAAAAAGCTCCAAGATTATAAATTCAGTAACTTCCAGCAGAATGAAGGACTACTTCATTTACACATCGATGTGTACCTATGGCAACCAACTCACTTCCAATGAGAATGGAGTTCACCAAATCTTGATACCCCAGTCATAGCTGCTTCTACACCAATATGAACTTTGACCTCACCTAACACATGAGATACATAACAAATACAACAATATACATACGTACACAGGGAAAGTTTCATGAGCTTATACTAGAAAAACAGGAAACCTTTACCTAATGTTGACGACAATCTTGCTGGTACATGCAATTATTTGCTGGTACATGCAATTATTTGCTGTTAAGTACTATAATAGTCAGGAATATAATTTCTATAACTGCTAATGAGATAGATTAGAGTCATTTATTCTATTAACTCTCACTCCAAGAATTTAAATAGTAAAACAGCTATATCATCAGCAGAAACTAGTGACACTTTTAGAGTGGTTCCGTTCATAAATTTGTGAAATATGGAGCAAAGTAAAAGGTGATTTATCACACATGACTAGCACATGTCCTTACTACTGGTTACTATGCTCAGTTGCTAAGAAGTGTCAAGTCACATACGCCTACTATCCACCTGTCAATAGACTCTGAAACACATAAACACACATACACCACACGCACACACAATAGGTGTGGTTAAAACATATACACACATGGCTACCACATGCACACACACACAAACACAGTATTCCAGCCCTGAGAAGGTGTGGTCTGAACATACACAATACATTTAGATATGAAGGGCATAACCTCGGGTCCGAGATATATTAGCAAAACATTATCTGAAGTATTAACCAAGTCTTTGCTCCATATGCTCATCTACTATGTTATGTAGGCGTGAGAAGGCATGTCCTCCAGGATAGTTGTGACGTGAAATATGCAGGAAGCCTGTCGATATGATGGCCGTTGTGAGCAAGCTTGTGACCACACCCACTGTGACAAGAATCGGATACTTGTGACGATTAATCCAGCTATTTGTAACACAAAACAACAACAAATACTAATACATTAATCCAATGCAAGCTACATACTGTATAATACTAGTGATGTGCTCTAATAGCACAAAATAGCGAAGCGAGCGATGCATGTTCCCTGTAATTGCAGCTATTCCATGCATGCTTGGTGTGGCTACAAAATACTGTCAGATTCTTTACTTTGCTACCTGTTTCTGTTTCGTTTTAGCTCTCCTCCTCCTTGCCCTGTCTTTTTCATTTCTTATCGCTCTCCTTACTAAATTTTCTTCAGGAGTTTCTAACGCCCTCAAAGCTCTTGACCGAGTGTTTCTAACGTTTTGTCTACTGGGCATCGCTACTTCGTACGGCAGGTAAACAAAACAAAATGTTGCTAAGAAGGTTACCCGGCCCGCGCAAGCGCGTAGGAGAAAGGGTACACACGTACGCCCACGCAAGAACAAAAACAATTTCTAGACCTAAATATATATATATATCGCGAACTCATTAGAGAGTCAGCTCCACTCGCTTCGCTCGCTTCGCTGAATTAAAACTTGAAATCACGACTGACTCAAAAATTAATAACATCAGTGAGAAAATACAATATCACTTCAAACTCTAAAAAATATAGTATCCCAAAAAAATTACGACAATAAATGAACTTTAGCTTAGGGGTGGGAACAGCTGCATTTGAGGGTGGGGCTATAAACTTTGAGACAAAAAGCAAATTATCTACTTAGTGCATTTTAACAGTGAATATTTTGAGCAATAGCCAGACCCCTGCACCCCCTGTCCATAATTAGGTGTTATTGGACAACACAATCAGAACACTCAGAACATTTTGTGTCAACTTGTATTCATTTCAAGTATATTAAATTATACCGTAATAGTGAGGAATCTATTGTGGGTAAACAAAGAGAGATGGGGGAGTAGGGAACACTGGAACTTCCCTCCCCCAAACAGAGTTGTCCCCTCTCCCCCCAAAGAAAAAGTTCCCTCCCCCTCCCAAAACCCTTCTGTATCAAACTCTCATGAGGAACCACCAAATGCATGTAGTTATTTGTGTTGTCCTTTATCCTCACTCACAGGTGGGCGTATCCAAGGCTAGCAGCTGTATTGAGTAAGGGGAAGGCATACACAATGAACCTCAGTTCTTTGTGGGGCAAGAAGGAGTACAGGAAGATAAAGCCCAGAGCTGGCGCTATCAGAGTGACACTCCTATGCCCCGCCTTCAACACCGCCCACGGCAGAGCAAACACTGGGAGGAGGATGGAACGAGGAATGGCAGAGTAGAAGTACCACCAGAACGGGAATCTCTGAGTTCATAAAGTCAAGGTTGGTAGTTGAGTCTTAAGAGAAAATGTTGCTAGAATATATTTAATAGACAATTCTAGTCCATGGAAAAACAATATAGAGAAGTGACTTATCAATAACATTCTAAACTTCCCTATCTGATTGGTACAGTACCATAGTCACATCAGGGTCATCACCTGATCAGTCCTTTTATTGGTTCAGACTGTTAATTACCCAAGCACCAATACTGTTGTTATCGCATACTGGAAAAGTTAGTGATATTTAGTAGCTGTGTGTATGTTTACCATCACAATGTGAGGGAATCTACTCTGACGTATAATTTAACCATATCTACCAATTATAAAATACAGTTTCATAAAAGTGACCTCTTTACCACCACACTGACAACCCTTTACCACCACACTGACAACCCTTTACCACCACACTGACAACCCTTTACCACCAGACTGAACCCTTTGCCACCACACTGATAACCCTTTACCACCAGACTGAACCCTTTGCCACCGGCTGACAACCCTTTGCCACCAGACTGAACCCTTTACCACCAGAATGACAACCCTTTACCACCAGAATGACAACCCTTTACCACCAGGCTGAACCCTGAACCCAGACTGAACCCTGAACCCTGACTGAACCCTTTACCACCAGACTGACAACCCTTTACCACCAGGCTGATAACCCTTTACCGCCAGACTGACAACCCTTTACCACAACACTGACAACCCTTTACCACCACACTGACAACCCTTTACCACCAGACTGAACCCTTTGCCACCGGCTGACAACCCTTTGCCACCACACTGATAACCCTTTACCACCAGACTGAACCCTTTACCACCAGAATGACAACCCTTTACCACCAGAATGACAACCCTTTACCACCAGGCTGAACCCTGAACCCAGACTGAACCCTGAACCCTTTACCACCAGACTGACAACCCTTTACCACCAGGCTGATAACCCTTTACCGCCAGACTGACAACCCTTTACCACCTGACTGACAACCCTTTACCACCAGGCTGACAACCCTGAGTGAAAATCCTGTACTATCAGAGTCCTTTACCATCATATTGACAACCCTTTGTCATAGGATACTCCCCACAAGTGACTCTTGTTTAGAACTGTGTTGTACCACAGGACCTCGCCCTCTGGCCACACCCATCTGCGCCAAAAGAGTGAGTCCACCAACACAGTTGCAGCTACACAACCAAATATGAATACAACCAATCAAATACAACCAATCAAATGCAACCAATCAAATACAACCAATCAAATACAACCAATCAAATACAACCAATCAAATACAACCAATCAAATACAACCAATCAAATACAACCAATCAAATACAACCAATCAAATACAACCAATCAAATACAACCAATCAAATACAACCAATCAAATACAACCAATCAAATACAACCAATCAAATACAACCAATCAAATACAACCAATCAAATACAACCAATCAAATACAACCAATCAAATACATGAAGGAGAAAATCACACACAATCAGACAAAGCACATGCACTAAATCCTCCAGTACCCGATTCCCTCTGATCCTCATTCCAAACCCTCACTCTGGGAGTATTGCTTATACATAACATGTAGGGAAACTGAGAACAACAGGAAACCAAAATAGTGTCATAAATAAATAAATAATAATTAAATTTAATAAATAAATTAATTAAAACGAATTAAAAAAAATACACATGCACTCTGAATTGCTATGACCTCATTCACTTGTTCCTCCCTCTCTCTCCCTCCCTCACTCCCTCCCTCTCTCTCCCTCCCTCCCTCACTCACTCACTCACTGAGTAGTGTCAGTCCGGCAGGCACGACTAGTACTAAGACTTTAGTGAAAGCCACACCCCCTCTGATGAGTTCCCACAAGAGAATGAGACCCAGAAGAATAGCCAGTTCAGAACGGAATAACAAAATGGCCGTTCCAGAGATCCAGATGAACTGATCAAATCTTTGAAGCAACCAATTCCTGTAACTTAGCAACGCTAAACCACATAACAAATATTATCACACAGACACATACAAGTGATAATTAGTAGTGAGTTCCTCGTCACAAATGGCGAGCAAGTCATTAATTCTGAATTCAAAGAACAACATATAAAGTATAAAAAAACAAAAAATAACAACAAAAAAAACAGTGCTCATAATGATTGTCCCTCTCTGGTAAGCTCAAAAACTGAGAAATTAGGGCTTTGCCTTGGATCTTAATAAATTTTTTTTTTTTAAACCCTGCAATTTAATGCATATAATATATAATGATACAATACACCCAATTTCAACTAGTCACCCTTAAGTACTGCCTCTATTGCTTTGCTTGCATGCCAGCTAATGCACCCTTCCAGGAGCCATGGAGAATATTTCACACGAGAACATAACCATGAGGACCTGGTGGGTGTGGTCTGAAATTCCAATGCAGAAATAATTTTTTTTATTACAATAACTTTTCATCAACACTCCTTTAATTTTTTTTTATGATGACCGTGTCAAGGTTGAAAAGTTATAGTTATGAATTATAATATTACTACAAAAGTTAAAAATGAATAATGTTATTAAGTTGAAGAATGTAATAAATATGCAAGCACTCCTTTCCTCCCTTCTGTATGAGTAAACAATGACTCACCTAAACAAAGAGCAAATGTATTAGGGAGTGGCCTTGAGGCGTAGAACAGGAAGTGGAACTGACAGGAAGTGATGATACACAGGAAGTAGGATACCTGGTGGCCGAGAGTCTTACGAACAGCACGGCGAAAGAGAGCGAAGCACACGCACACACAAACACCCAGAACACCTCTCACTGCAGAGGACAAATGTATAAATGGAGATTGTAACACGTTTTCAAAAAAAAAAGTAAGGAATCAAGAATTTTCATGAAATTTTATCAGACTACCTACAGTATATAATCTAAGTATGAAACTAAAACTACAGTGTCTCGGAATGAAAAAATTTTGTTCCATGTTCCAAGTGTGTGAAATAGACAGTTATTGCATGCAGGTATATCCATTACAAATATATTATGAGCACGCCCTTTCTGTAATTAAACTTTTTCAAACAACGTATATATGACTTAGTACAAGAATGAAAATTAGAATACTGCATATACAAAGCTGAGCCCCGCCCACTGTTGCTATTGCACCTAGCTATATAACTACCTATGATCTGTGACGTAAACTTGGAGAGTCCAGCCACGCTGCTCAGTAGAACTAGAGGAGCAGACAGAGCTGAGATAACAAGAGGGCCAAGGAATGTGCGAGGCACAACTCCTGGGAACTCCAAGTGGTCATACTGAAATATGATCATCAATATATGACACAAGAATTACTATAGCACAGCTTAGCTCCCCACTTTACCTTATCTAGATGAGTTTGATGGTACAGCAGGTCATGGGTGGCCTGAAGGTTGAAGCTCTCCTCTACTTTAGTGTAAGGAGAGGCCAACAAATAAAAGAGACTGACAGCAATAGGCAGGACATCAAGGAACAATTCACGCCAGGCCATGATAGGAACGGGTCGTTACCAGAACTAGCCTCATTTAGCCAGTTGACTTAGTGGTACCAACGTAGTAGTGATGGCTACTCGAGAATACAACTGCACTATAGTACTTCAATTTCACAATAATATACTTCGGAAACTCTTCAAGTTGGGCTACAAGCCACTCCCTCTTTATGTTAAGTGATGATTATTACCAGAGAAGCTGAAGTCTTCCACAAGCCACTCCCTCTTCTTATTAAGTGACGATTATTACCAGAGTAAGCTGTAGTCTTCAGAGACTTCAGAGTCTCCAGTCACAGATCTCTTGCTGAATGGGAGTGAGCAGGTGAGTAGAAGGTGCTATTGAGGACCACTTTTATTTATTTTGTGGCAGTATATTGCTTTGGGATCCCCCTGAGGGCCTGAATGCAGCCCAAGGTTTGGAGATTCTACAGAAGAAGGTGGACATCCTTGGAGGGAAGTCATTAGGAACTTGGTCAGTGGAATGTGAGACATTGCAGTCGACACAGACTCTGAGTGAGTATTTGATGTGAACGGCCTTCATTAGTTTGTTTATCGAAGAATTATTATAAGGGCAATACAACATCAATGAAAACAGGAGTTGGACACTTGAGGTTTAATTGTGGTCATACTAATAGTTTAGTAGAGGGTAAAATGGACATGTTTAAAATAAGTTGTTGTTTTTTTACTTTTTTTTTTTTTTTTTAATTCTTCTTTTTATTCTTTCACTCGCAGCTGCTGGGGGTCCACAGAAGTTGATTCACATGTTGCACAGCTCCGAGTTCCCCCGTACCACATTTGCCGTCCTGGACTCCATGAACTGCATTGTGGCAGACAACACTCTAGACGCCATTTTCTTGAACCTGAGGCAATTTTACACACCCAACACAAAGAAAGGGCAGAAGATTGAAGTGAAGGGGTACATACACCAGGTGGACCAGTATCTCATCAAGTTCGGCTCCATTGTGCTGGGATCTAGTAATAAAGGAATGGTAGTGGAGGTGAGACTAGTGTGTGGGTGTGGGTGGGTGTGGTAGGGGGACGAGGGGGTAGGTACGTTATTATAGCTTTAGTTGGACTTTTACATTTTAATTTTAGTTATTTGTATACCAAAAATATGTTTTCACTTAGATGACGTCTTTGGTCCTACATTTGGTTAATTCACAGATCACTTTATTAGTTTTAGTTGTTGTAAAACGTAAATTATTGTTTTCATAGATGTCCAATAATTGATTCCATACACACAGCCGCTCCACATAGCTGGTAAAGTATCATCATTTCTTTCTTTACATTGTTAAACTCGTGGCGCAGTTGTTATTGTGGTCTTCACACTTCATTATTTTTAGTTGCCCAAGTTTGGATGACCTTCTTAATTTTAAAATGAACTGTTTTGTCCATTGAACTGAATTAGCTGTACCACGTCAAGAATGACTCTTCGTAACCATATATTGAATTATGCAGTTATAGTATTAGTTAACCCAGTACGTTTGTTTTTTTTTTTGTTGTTTGTGTGTTTGTTTGTGTGTCGTATTAGGTGGAGGACCAAGAAGGCACGACTGTGTCAAAGTGTTGGGACAAACTCTCCAAATTTGTGCAAGGTTTCCTGGAGCACTCTTCCCCCATCACGCCGCCCTCCCACTCTGCCGGCACACGCCCCTACACGCCCTCTGACGCCATGATTCACTACGCCTACATATTCACTCATCTCCGCAAACCACAGGCTGGTGCCATGGGCGGAGCCAAGCCAGTTCCTGCTACCACAGTGATGACATCGTAACTATATCACACTCTCCTAGTTTGTTAAACTTGGTCAACGCCCCTTCACATCTCCATTTGATAAACTAGCAATGCCTCTGTTTAGACAACTTCTCACTTTCTCCCTCCAATAAGATTTATTACTTATCACCTCTTAACTCATTGAAAGCCAGGTCCCAAAAGTTTTCAGTTTGGAGATTATATGTTTCAATTCATCCTACATTGAGAGTATAGTTCCATTCAAGACAATATGAGTAGTTCCATTCAAGACAATATGAGTAGTTCCATTCAAGACAATATGAGTATGTAGTTCCTTTCAAGACAATATGAGTAGTTCCATTCAAGACAGAGTATAAAATTCCATTATTACGTATAATTCAATAGATAATATATCAAGCATGGCATAAGTTCATTCAGTATTACTAGTCCACACAATCTGCATACATGCATGCTCTGTAAACTTACTTTATTTAACTGGTGGAAGTCATCGAACAATAAAAATAAAAAAAATCAGGTTAAATGCATTTAATATAAAATACAAATCACGCTCATTAGAAGACTTGCACTCTGTTGTTATTCCTATCTGCCACATAAACGAAGCCATCTCTGTCCACACAGATCCCGTGAGGAAGCTGGAACGAGCCTTCTTCCGACCCCTTCTGACCAATGCTTGCCACCCACTCCCCCTCAGTAGTGAACACAGATACGTCAGACTTACTGTAGTCAGTCACGAACACATGCGACCCAAATATACACAGACCCAGAGGATTGGACAAAATCTGCTCTCCGTCTTTTCCCAAGCCGATGGAGCGCTCTAGCTGACCGTCCTTGAACACTTGAACAGCAGCCTTGTGCTTGTCTGTGACGTAGAGAAGCTTATCTTTACCAACTCTGACAAACCTCGCTAACGAAAGATGCTTGCTGTCGAGTTTTCTAATCGGTGAAAATTCTTTGTTCCATATCTTGACGACGTTCTGTTCGCAAATGAAAATTTCGTCTTCACTCACTGCCATTCCTCGACGACCTTTCTTGATCACTGGAACTTCTGACACTTTGCGATTATTCAAATCTTTGTCACAAGTAAATATCCGGTTGCTGTAGTAATCTCCGCAATAAATTTTGTCCTCTGTGTCAACGACAACATCGTACGTACTTTTGAGCCTGTGTTCTGCGCTAGTCAAACATCGAAGTTTATCTCCAGCGCAACTTCGCACGGAGATCTCTCCACTCTCCTCAGTAACGATGATCTCCCCATCAGAGTTGGCGGCAATACCAGTGACTTGCTGTATGTTGGGCCAGATGTCAACTGGCTTAACCAGGTCCTTGGGGTTGATGCTGACAAATATGGAGAATGGGCTATCGCATACAGCTACTTTATTGACCAGGACAGCCAGGGTATGCCGCCCACGGCTGGAAGGCGTGAATTGGACGGAATAACTGCTGCGAGTAACGGAAGTAACGTCACAGTCCGTCACCTCGTTAGTCCGCAGACACGTCAAACGGCTCGTTACATCACATTCCTTTTCACAGGGATTGCCATCGGCATTTCTGACGGTGAGGGTGACCTCTTGCAAAACACCAACTTCAACGGATTTAGTCCGATCAAAATCGACCCCCGACTTGCCAGGGTTAGCTTCTTTCGGGCCAATCCTCGTTTCCCGCTGCAGGAAATCTTGCAGAGCTTCCTTGCAATCTAGTTTAATCTCAATGTTTAATTCGAAAGACAATTTTGGATCACCAGAGACGTCGTGGAGCTGGGTCACCTGATCAACCCTCTCGAGAACACTCACCTGTTTCATCACAACTTCAGCGTCATTGAGACGAGTTGCACAGTCCTCCACTTGCTCTAGGACACGTCTTACTTCAGCTGAAGACTCGGATATCTCGTTTCCACGTTGTAGTAGGTCATCTAATTTACTCTGAACCATTTGTTCGGTATCCTTTACCATCTGTTGCTCACGTTCGTCCAGGATTCGGTGTAACTCATTAAACCGGGTATGCACCATCTCTATTAATTCTTCTCTCTTGTTATTGACCTGTCCTACTGCTTCTTCAATGTGGCTTCCCGAGGTCTTCAGCTTTGATTCCACTTTCTTCAAGGAATCCAATTTTTCTCTCAGTTTGCCTCTGGCATCTGGAGCGAGCTTAGAAACGAACTCGTAGTTGCAATCCTTGTGGTCCTTCAAAACGCAGTCTCGGCAGATTAGCACGTCACACGAGAAGCAGTACAACTTGAGAGACTCTTGGTGGACGCTGCATTCTGCTATCTTACTCCTGCTCTTTGTCAGCGAGTATTCTTCCAGAGTGCTCAGTATGGTGGTTTTAAAACGGTTCACGAAAAAAGCAGGTCGGAGCTCTTCCAGGTCTTTTTCACTTAATGTCATTGCACGACGGCATTCCGGACAGAGAAAAGCCCGGGAAGCTCCTTTCCTGAAGGCCAAGCCATGTATGCACTTTTTACAGTAATAATGTAGACAAGGTAGAACTCTAGGGTCGTCGTAGTTTTCACGACATACTGGACATTCTATCTCTTTTTGCAAGTTCTGAACGTCCCAGTCCAGACCTTCTCTCGTGGCCATGGCATTAAATAGGGTAATACTCAGTCATCAAAGAAACCCGATAACGGACACCTCCTTTTTTTACCTTATTTTATTTTGTTGACAGCGACACACTATGGTAAAGGGTCTCCCTAAGCGAAACAATTACACATTTAGGAAAAGGTCGACAAGCTTATTTAATACAATCAATGAATGGGAAAAGTATCACAGAATTGGTGAGGATGATTCACATAGGACGGATGGTTAACTAATAAAAATTCAAAAGTCATTTGTGAGATACATTGAACCCTCCTCCTCCCTCCTCATGATTCAGGAGATCAGTTGTCAGGAGCAACGTGGCTGTTGTAATGCTGTATGTGAGACTCCACTGCATCCCATACCTAACAACACATTAATAATACATGTGTTACACTGTCAGTGAAATATTGGTGCTAATGCAAACTGGTACTTCTCAACTGCATGCGTTCAAAAGGTGCCATAAATATTATGCACGGGCTATTAAAGTGACAATTAAAGGACACAAAGGAGTTCTTTATCCGAGGTTGGAAAAATTACAATGGGGGAGGAGAGATGAAGATGTCAGCTCTCGTGACACAGAGCACATTATCAGACTCGTAAACATGCAATGTAGGATGTTTAGCCGTTAGCGTCTACATCTATAAATTACCAAGTTCTGACCCTTCATAAAAACTAGTAGATTGAAACTTTCTCACTTAAAGGGGTCTGGAAAAAAGAAAAGGAAAAATGTGAAAAAATCTTAGTTGTCGCTGGGGAATTGAACCCAGGACCACTGGCTTTAGCCACCAGTGCTCTAACCACTAGATTTTTTTCACATTTTTCCTTAGCTTTTTTTCCAGACCCCTTAAGTGAGAAAGGTTCGATCTACATCTAGTAATTTTTTTAACCTTGCCACGTCGAAGAAGTTCTGTTGCTGCTTCAATGTCGGGAGCTAAATATCTGTCCTTGTCCCACGGCCTGAAAGAAAATATCACATTACTAATGACTTTGAGTAAAATACATTTTACACACATACTGGTTGCAGGCACAGTGATAATTCATTCCAGATCACATCACACGAGATTACTGGTATTGACAAAAAAAGTTAAAATAACAACAAAACAACAATAAACTACTTGATTAGCCGGGAAACCAACTCTTTTAGGTGTTCTTGCAATACAATAAACCGAATGCCACGCACGCATCTTGATTGCAGCTGCAAAGTCATTTCTAAGCCGCTTTGCAACTTCTTGACTACCAGGCATTAGAGTGAAAATAGGGATAAACAGGATAGCCAGTGGTGCAGTATGAAAACAATAGTTTCCAAACTGTTAGTTATACCTCATAGACAGAATCAATCAAGGCTGGAAATACGTGCTTAGTAACATGTAGGGGAGGATTTAGGGGTGAGTGGGGTGGGGTGGGGTGGGGTGGGGCTAGGCGCTTCTCCCAACAAAGTTTATTGAAATGTTTAATTGTATGTACATATGTGCCTATACAGGCCATGTATGGAGTTCAAAGGTAAACTGCATGCTAATTTACAAATTAATATCAAAATCATATAAATTAATATTTTAATAAATTTGGTAAGTTGAACTGAATATATTCGGGGCCCCCTACCTGTGATTAGCGCTGGATCTACCCCTTACATAATGGCTATTCTACGTACATGCTCATGTGTGCTGTGTAAAAAACAAAATCAAAATATACCTTAACTCTCTCTCACACACACATACACGCACACATGCACAAACATTAAGACACGACTTACTTAACCACCGCCCTGACCAGTTTGTGGACTGCCTCCAGAGGGGGTGTGGTCTTGAGCGGTCTGTGGAACTCCAGAGCCTGGCATGCGGCCAGTAGTTCTATAGCCAACACTTGCTCCACGTGAGAGACAACCTCCAGGGCCTTGCGAGCAGAGTAGCCTCCCATGGAGACATGGTCTTCTGTACCGGCAGATGTGGAGATGGAGTCCACAGAGGAAGGATGGGTCAGAACCTTGTTCTCTGATACTACAGGGAGAAAGAAGAGGGTATGTAGGGTGGGGAGAGTGTGGGGGGAGTGTGGGGAAGGGAGTGATACAAGGGATTAGGACAGACCGAACAAGATTAGTCTCGCTGGAGAGTGGGTTGTTAGCTTCTTTGGCTCCCACCCTTTGCTAATCTACACGCCCACTAGTATTGTGACAATGATGGGGGGGGGGGACAACAATTTGTAAATCTGATTGTGATTGTGCTCATTTTAGATTCAATTTTTGAGTAATGAGCTCAAAGGATAAGCTCACAACAAGCCAAGCTATTTACCATATTATACCTTAACCTTATGTTATTCAACATGCATTCGTTCCTCACTTCCTAGTTTAGTGGTGAAGTCAAAATGACCCATCTTATAACAATGCAACAAAGTCCATTATCTTTCCCCTCTACTGAAACCTCAGCAAAACTTGTAGCACTACAACCTGCCAACAATTAAAATTGTCTTCCATCTCTTTTTAAAGCCCAGCACACTCGCTGCACTTGGCTATAACTCTCCAATAACTCTCTGCAGTAGAAACACATTACCCAGAGCAGCAGACGTGCAGTGAGCAATCATGAATCCAGAGTTAGTGCCTCCGTCCTGTACGAGGAAAGCCGGTAGATCAGAGTAGGCGGGGTTCATGAGTCGCTCCTGGCGACGCTCACTAATATTGGCCAACTCGTGCACTCCAATAGCCAAGTAGTCCAGCACCTAAAAACAAACCAAATCATCTAAACTAGCACACACACTGCATTGGCTAGTCCAGTGACACAAGTTAGCTATGCCCTGTGTACAGACCAAATGCTTGATAATGCTGGTGATTATTATTTATAATGCTAGTGCTAATTGTTCATGCTATTTATAGTATATTATCATTAATGATAGTATGCATGTATTACTGTTAATTAATGCTGTAGTATATTATCGTTAATGCTAGTACATTACGGCTAATTAGTTAATGCTTGTATATCATCGCTAGTACACTATCCTTAAAGTTAGCTGTACCCATAGGATGTAGGTAAAGCTAAGTATGTTGCTATTAAAGCTAGTATGCATATCTTTGTTAATACTAGTACATTATTGCTAATGCTAGGATGAGGTGTATCTATTCACAACCTATTTTTTGCAGCACTAAATGACAAGTAATACCAAATTAACGAGAAAAAAAAAGTCACACAACAACTTAATGAACATTCTTCATTCTGATGAATAATTAACTGGAGCTAATGTATGTATGTATGTATGCCTATGGAAGTGTATAACTGCCCAGTATGAATGTGTAAAGATTCTGGTATTCTAAAAAAAATCACCAGTAACCATGTGTCGTAGCTCCGGAAGCATCCTTGAACACAAGGCCTCACAAGGCAGCTCCACTGACCGACTGACTGACTGACCCACTGAAGCCCCAGGGCATCCGTAATCTTATATCATCCAGTCAATAGCTGGACTAGTAATACAATAACAGTATTAATTCTTTCAATGATTCAGTCATTCTCAGCTAGGAAATTTTTCTCTTTTTAACAGCCAATAGGATGCTTGTAAGAGAGGTGATGTGAAGGTTTCAGCCATTGCTGAACATGTTTGGCAGCAGCATCACCCCCATTAAATGGGAAGAGGTAAGAGTTGTAGACAGAGCCAGTAAGAATCGTGACGACATAGGTTTAGAGCTTCCAGGATGCTGGCTGTCCATGCTGCATGCAAATCACCCTCCAGGACATAATAAACAGTAAGCGTGCCCCTCCAGAAATCTTGCTGTTTACTTTGTGTTATTATATCGCAACGGAGAGTTCGACCTCAGATGACCCCTGAAGAGGACTTCGGCAAGAAGTCGAAACGTCGGGTTAAGTTATAATTAAAAATATTAGCTGTTAAAAAGAGAAAAATTTCCTAGTATTAATTCTACAAAAAAATGTCAAAAAAAGACAACTTTAGAACTGTATTTTGACCACACCCCCTGAGCACACCCATTTAAACAATAGAATAATACATCATATGTCCATAGTTATGGCTTAGATGGCCATGCTCCAGCTGGAAACATTCTAGGATTTTTTGTTTTGTTTTTCATCAAGTTTAGCTGCTTTTCTTTTCAAAACTATAGGTGTGAGCGGGCCAGCAGAGTAGCCCAGTGGAGTACCTAAGATAAGTAACTGAATTTAACACTTCACTCTATTACCAGACAACATGTTTTGCAGTTCATTAATTAATCTGCACAACCACTGAAATCTCTCAGGGCTAATAGCCCAAGGACTGTCCCACTCACCAAAACATGGCCAACCAACATACATAGTAACCACTAAAACCACAGATGACTGAGCATAACCCATATTGGCTGCCCTCCTCCGAAAAAATAGAGATTTCTCGATGATGCAGACTGTGCTGAACCCTGACCCCGACTCCTGAACACTATCTAGTTATCAGTAACAAACTTTCACCTTAGCAGGATACTCTCCGTGGAAGTTGCCGCAAGAAATAGTCTCGCCTCTCTCAGCAAGAACCATCTGAAATGGAAAGAGAGAGTTAGTTTAAAAGATTGCTTTCCTAAACTTTCTACCACTGTACTACTTGTATTGTAAAATAAAATATTAAAATAACTCTAACGATCATTTCATCCCAGGTACATCCCCGTACCTTATAACCACAGCTGTGATAGAGTCACAACATTGGTTTCAAGATTAGTCTCTGATATTATTCATTGTTGAGGCACTAATTAATCTAGTCCATCAGGTCAAACAGGTTATCTACTAGACTATCTCGTCATGTCTCTCTCCCTTCACTCACAGGGTTGTCTTGTGCACTGTTCATCTCCGTGGTGATGACCCCCTGCACAAACTGAATAGTGTCGTGGACCACTCCGTGGACCTGCGGGACACACCTCATACTGTATGGGTCCTGAACTCTATCACAGTCCTTGTGACCAGCTGCAGACATACACAAACACACGTATATGTACATTATGGTACGTTCTAACCGTCCAATTAGATTGCTCAATTCGAAGTGAATATATTTCATACCCACCTCCTACGAGGTGAATGTGAACCGTCCAATCAAAAATTAGTCTTTAAGCGTCGAGTATAGGAGTACAAGTCGGTTGCAACCCTCTGTTCAGTCGGTAAAGGGCTTACATAGTCTTTGAGCCTCCAGCCCACGGTTGTATAAATCTTGAACCAACTTTCACGTTGTAAGGTAACTATACAGCGTGCTATTATTATCAGTAATTTCAGCCAGAATGACCGATCATTGAAAGCATACCAAAGTGCCATCTTTAACTACTGCATTATTCAATATCAAAATTTATGCCCCACACAATCACCTCTTATCTCAGAGACGTGAACCTTAGAATCCAGGAGTGCTCGAAGCACAGCTGCTACTTTCTGCTGTCCAGGGTGTGGCCTGTTTCTATGGATATCCTGATCAAATGCCCTGGGAGTGCCTTGCAGGACGTCGATCGTGAACGCAGCAATGATGTCTGCTTGCCTAGTCACGAGCTGTGCTCTGTATATAGCCTCAGCTCCAATAGACGTGATGAACTGTGTTCCATTGATCAGAGCTAATCCCTGCATGTTGAAGAAGAGACACAAGAGTGAGATAATAACTAGCAGTCGTCACGGTGATGGCAGGCAAGTTAGCCAAGCTGCATAGTGTTAAAGTCAATGTATTTATTACTGGCTTTAAACAAAAAAAAAAATTAAAACTATGTTAAATGGTTACCGTACGGTTTTATTAACGAGTCACTTTTCTTCGCAGCATGAAACCTCACTCAAATTAACAAAACAGCTACAGCTAAATGCCTAAACCAGGTAAATTAACTTGTTTTTTTGTTTGTTTGTTTTTTTGTAGAGGAAGTGATCAGGGTTCCATCTAGAAAAATTTCTTTGGGAAAGAAGCATGGGCAAGTCTATTGCCTTTTGTATATCGCATATCCCAAGTGAAAGAGGACATTTAGAGAGCAGTTACCATGCAATTATTGTAATTTTCATGAAGACATTGAAATAGCAAACACACAGAAATTTTACAAAATGTTTAATTTGACCGCCTTGAAATGTTGTTCTAAAAATACCCTATAATGTGTTATATTATTGTCATTATTATTATTAACCCTCAGTGCGCATGCGCGAGAGAATTATAGTAGTCGTCCTGTCTGTTTGTCATGCTCTGATTTTGGAGATCACTGACAATTACTGCTGATTTAGGTATGAACTTGCTCAGAACGACGATTTAGGACCTTTTATTGTGCTACTTTTTCAAATTTTGGACTACTTTGAGAAAAAGCAAGCTATCTGCTCCACGTAGGTTCAAGCTTTTGTAGGTAACGACCCTATCGTCACGTCGCAATCACGTGTGCAAATAGTTTCTTATTCTGCCCGCGGTAGTTTTGCTTTATGCTGAAAAGTTAACGAGTGCCGGAATTCAGGAGTTTTACGTTGAAACTATATGCCAGTGAGAGTCTCCTGCATGTTTAGCTACTTCTTTTAGACAGCAATTAGCTACATCTACCGTTTTCATGGCTTGAGCTGTATCGATACATGATTAGGTATAGCCAAATACATTCTTTTTTCGGTCCGAGAATTGATTTTGTCATAGCTAGCTAGTGCATAGTAGAGCTGAGAGTTCACACTTTTGGTGCTTCATTATCATTATTGTTACTATTATTATTTTGGTATTATGGTTACTGTTATTATTATTGTTATTATTATTGTTATTATTATTATTATTATTATTATTATTACTATTATTATGGTTATTGTTACTATTACTATTACTATTATTATGGTTATTATTATTATTACTATTATTACTACTATTACTATTATTATGGTTATTATTATTATTACTATTATTACTACTATTACTATTATTATTATTACTATTATTATGGTTATTATTATTATTATTATTATTACTATTAACTATGAATATCGTTTCCTATGTAATAGTTAGAGCATAAGGGCTTAGGTACTGGTGGATTTAGTGCACTGAAGCCCAAGGGCCGTAGGCCCGAGGGCTTTGTGCACTAAATCCACCAGTACCTGAGCGCATGCTCTAACTATTTTAGAACCCGTTTACCCGCCAGTTTCCACTAGCAACTTGGTTTATCAGCATTTTCGCACAAATATGGCACAAATATGGCGGTGTCAAGCGAATTTCTGGCCCAAAATTAAATTTCAATTAAAATTCAATTGAAGCACACCTAGCAGGTTTACTTTAGCATTGTAGCTGCCAGCTGTTATCTCCAGATCTAACTCTACCCTGGGCTGCTCTGCTCTGCTCTGCGGTAAACAGTTAAGCAGCTATAGTATGTCCACGTTGAGTTGGCGCGACCACAAATGTGGCAAAAGAGGAATGCACTTGGCGAAACCGGAGACCAATTAAGGTCACATGACAGTAGTAGCTCAAACGTCGACGCCCACAGTAAAAACGGGGCGGGTCCAAGGTGCGCATTATTACCGTAAGTTTACTTGTTGAAATGAAAAAGAAGTTATGGCAGTTTCTTCCGCGGCTGTATTCAATATATGCCCAGTTATAACTAATCACGTTGTGCGCTAAAACTGGTTGAAGGTTGCGGAGGGTTATCTGGAGCTACAAAGCTTAGAGGAAAGAAGCACAGGACTGCGGCTGAAAGCCTCCTCAAGTAAGTCTGATTGTTGTGTGCTTAAGCGTGTATTTAAACTATTCTTACTTTCTTGGTGTGACGAATTTCTGAAGTAATCAACAGTAATGTGAAGAATCCAGCACATCACCTACACTTCAGCTATGGCTACACACATTCCAGTATTACTGTGTCCTTCACACTGAATCATTCATATCATTTTATTCATGATTTTACTATATTTTCTATCTACTTGTTAAATTTCAACTTTTTTTTTAAAATTATACAAAAAAATTGACAATTAATATAATTTTATAATGACATGTACAATATATAATATATTATATAATTTTATGATGACATGAAATTGTGGTAGATACAAGCAGCAGTTGAATTTGGAGGGTGGTAAATAGCATCACCATAACCATAGAGAACTGTACCTATATAGACACGAGGAGTAATGGACAGCTAAAGCATAAATAGTAGCATATAGAGTCTATGATGTATTGTATATCTTATTATCTTGGTCAGCAAACAGTAAATTGGCTGAGTTTCTAAATAAATAGGCCTTATTTAAACAGGTAAGAAAATCTGAGTGCACAAACAACCCGTGATACAAACGTACCTCACATTATAGCTTGCTCTTGTTAAGTAGCCTTGATCAGCAACAAATTCCTGAGCCTAAAAAGAACCAGAATGTCAAGCAGAAGGGTAGAAACGAAGTCACCAAACTTACGACTGCTTTTTGTTTACAATTGTCTCTGAGGTACTGCGCACGTGTTTGGCCTGGTTTGAGCGCGTGACTAAATCCCGCCGCGTGTAGCGCGGGAAACGTGTGGTTTTTATTTATTCCCATAGACTTTTCTATTGAGTTTTGAATCTGCACTTTCCCGCTAGCTCAGAAGTTTTTAAAGGGAATTTTCTGGACCGCTTCGGCACGAGCTTTCGAATGGTACAAACCCCGGAAGCGTAGCTACTTCCGTTCAAAAGTTATTAACGGTTTTTACCGCGCCAACTCAACTTGGACATACTATAGCTACGTTCCTGCGGGTATGAGTGTCAGCAGGAGAGTTGTCCAACTAGGGCTGCTGGAGAGTTGTCGAACTAGGGCTGGTCCCCATCGATCTGTTTTCTCTGCCTCTTCAGCCATGAAGTACTCACTGTCAGGAGAGAATGTTAATATAGAATGTGTCTCGGATATGAGAGGGTAGTAGACCCTCACATATCATATCCAGGCCTCACACAGCTTTATCCGGCCTATTCTATTAAACTAAAACTCAAAAATAGCAATACCCCAAGGGTGGTTAGTATGCACAGTTTATATACCTAAAGGCAAAAAATAGTGCACACTTACCAAGTTAGTACACCTAGTAACAATATAGCAACGGGTTCTAATTGTTATTATTACCTCCTTTGGAGCTAACTTGAGATGATTGATATTGTTAGCTTGCAAGACATCTTGAGCGAGGCTCCACCCAGAGGCGGGACTCCACATGTGCCCCTCCCCCATCAGGCCCAGCGCCAGATGACTCAACGGTGCCAAGTCTCCGCTGGCCCCAACAGTCCCTTTCTCAGGAATCAGAGGGAGGCAGGACGCTAACACATGCACACACACACACACAAACACTGACATTTACAAATACGTACCAATATGCCTAACACAACACTAACAGCAAAAACCTGCACCACAGCCTGAAACATTGACACTATGAATTATGCATTTAAATAATTGTGGAGAAACAATTTCTCTGCTACATAAACTGTTGTAACTCATGAAAAATAATTTACTTCTTGCTCTTATGCATCAGCATTACACACACAACAACAACAAAAACAAACAACAACAAAAACAAACAAAAACAAACACACAAAAAAAAATTAAAAAATCAAAAAAAAATATAAAAAAAGAAGAAGAAGAAGAAAAGAAAGGGAAAAAAATGTTAAAAAGAAAGAAAGAAATGAAAATAAATTTAAATGTTATAACCCAGGAAACATCTCGACCTAATTAGCTGATGGTTACCATTGAGGGCGTCAATCAGAGTCTGAGCTGTCTCCTGTCTCACGCCACTGAACCCCTTCGCCAGCACGTTGATCCTCAGCGTGAGAAGGCGACGGACTTTGTCAGGAGTGAGAGGACCACCAACACCACACGCGTGGGAACGAATCAAGTTCTCCTGCAGCTCTCTGGAACGGAAAGGAAACGTTCACAAGATGTACGTACATGTGACATGCATGCACATGGCAGGCCCACGATATGACACTTACTCGAGCTGATTTTCTGCTATTACCACACGTGCAAACTTGCCAAAGCCCGTGGTGACACCATAAACCACTGCACACACAAATATATGTACATAAATATACACATACGTACACACATACATACAAGCAGGATGACCATATAACCCATCTTCCATATTATTTGGTGCATTCAATTACATTTGCATGTCTTTTGAACTACTATATATTTACTAATGCATACACCACTTGCCTTTGTAGTTGGACACAATGTCATCCAGTATAGCCCGAGACTTCCTCATGGCCTCCACAGCTGATTCAGACAGCTGCAACACACAAGACATTCCAGGCTGATATAAAGGCTAAGACTTACTGCTGTATAGATTCACGCATATTTTTATTACTGCACTTGACATGTGCACAGGACTCTACCATGCACCTTGTTAGTGAAGTACAAATTTGGCTGCAAATATAGAGACTAACTATGTTGCACATTCAACCAACCAAGACTGAATCATTGAAGAATATTCTCTCAGTCATCATGAAACCCCAGGAGTCCTAATATAATGTCTACTTGAGTCTAACCCAGTGAAAATAAGTGAATGACACTCCAGTGTGCCAGCTATTGCCAGACTCCAGTGTGCCAGCTATTGCCAGACTCCAGTGTGCCAGCTATTGCCAGACTCCAGTGTGCCAGCTA
>WLWD01003384.1_pt1 | contig 31976 bp, 24 predicted proteins | sample 6712731 | NCBI WGS metagenome assembly WLWD01 (sample SAMN12718690, study PRJNA576275) | sponge metagenome | isolation source: marine sponge | host: Mycale hentscheli | place: New Zealand: South Island, Marlborough, Capsize Point | collected 2014-11-01
GTGCGACTCTGGTCTTCGCTATAACAAGTTTGACCTCAGTAGTCGTATCTAGGTACACGGTGCGAATGTAAACCACAGCTGCATATGCTGACTCGGAAGCATCCGCAAAACCATGCAGTTGTACGCTAAGTCGATCCTGGTCAAGTGAGAAATAGCGTCTTGGAATCGGCCTTTTAGCTAGTGCAGGAATCTGGTTCCTCCAGGAGAGCCAAATTGTAGCTATGCTGTCGGGAACTGGGTCATCCCATGCTAGTTGTAGTTCCCAAAGTCGCTGCAGTAACAGTTTGAGTAGCAGAATTGCGGGAGCAATCCAACCCAAGACGTCAAACGTCCTAGCGATATCCGAGGTGAGATTCCGCTTGGTGAGTTCCTCGGACGGTTTGAGAGATGAAATAGAAATGTGAAGTGAGTCTCTACACGTATCCCAATGATTCCCAGTGCTTTGTGAAGCTCATTGGGAGTCGGAAGTTCCTGTACCACTTCTTGTTCACGTAGATCTTCCGGGACACTGTCAATGACACTCCTAGAGCTCGAGCGCCACTTTCTCAGCTGCATGTTCCCTTGTCCCAGTAAACCATTGAGTTGTGCTCTTAGCTCTGTAGCCTCTGTAACAGATTCTGCACCAGTGAGACAATCGTCCACGTAGAAATTCTTTTGTACGACCTCGGCTGCTTGTGGGTAAAGTTCGGCATTATCCGATGCAATGCGTTGAAGTGTTTGAGCAGCAATGAAAGGTGAAGAAGTGATGCCGAAGGTCAAGCGTGTCATTCTGCAGTCAACCATATGACTGCTGTCTGTTGTCCATAAGAATCGATGTAGGTCTCGGTCTATACGGTGAAGCTCAATCATGCGGAACATTTTTGAAACGTCGGCTGTTAATCCAATCGTATGAAGACGAAATCGAAGTAGAATATCTGGCAGTGGAGAATAGACATTAGGACCCGGGAGCAAAATATCATTCAGTGATACACCGGTGGACGTAGCAGCGGAAGCATCGAACACTGCTCTTAGCTTAGTTGAGGTACTAGACTGTTTCGTTACTCCATGCATTACATTTGCTCCACTATCGGCTTGACCGTACAGTAGCCATCCAAAAATAGTATATTGTGCTGTGATGAAAGAAACCTTGAGAATTTTGGGAAAGACTATGCTCTGATATACATCCATTCCTAGAAGAATATCAATCTTACCAGGACGATTGAAGTGGGGATCAGCCAATTGCAATGTTTTTAAGATCGGAATATCGTCCGTAAAGGCAGGTTGAGTAGGTAGATCGATAGTGATTTTGTCCACGATAGCAGGAGAGAGAGTTATTCCATCGGCCTTCTTTACTGATGGAACTAAATGAAGTGTTGTGCGATGAGTGCTACTTGGAGCTTCCGTTCCTTGTATTCCTGCTATCCTCGTCGAACTAGGAAATTTCTTTGCATGAAGAACGTTAGAGAGTTTCGTAGTGATGAATGAAGTGGATGATCCAGTATCAAGAAGTGCTCGTGCCATGGCAATGTGTCCATCTGGTGTCTGCACCTTGATTTGGCATGTCATGAATAGAGTAGTAGAATTTGAAAACTGTCGATTGTGAGTGCAAGCAGGTTCAGGCAATGCTACCATGGATGCAGCCGTAGGGTTATTACTTGAAGCAGCAATAGTAGTAGGTAGCTTGGGCAATGCTACATTCGATGCCACTGGAGGATTATTACCTATGGTAGTAGGTGAGTTGGGCAATGCTAAGTTGGATGTCCCTGGAGGATTATTGCTTGAAGCAGCAGCAGTAGTAGTAGTAGGTGGTGAATCATCCCTATGAAGAAGAGTGTGATGCTTGCCCTTGCATTTCTTGCAGTAATAAGTACTTCTGCAAGGTCTGAGCGCATGTCCATAACCGAGACAGTTACGGCAAAGTTTGAATTTTTGAACGTGAGCTTGTCGTTGTTCAACGGTCATATTGATGAATTTTGAACAAAGATATGGAGGATGATAAGTACGATCGCAAAGTTCACAGTTACGCGTGGTCTCTGCAACGTACACTGGCACCTTGCTGTGCTTCTTCGGCCTTTGCTTAGAACCTTTGCTTGAAGTTTTACTCACAGATTCGTCCGTATGCATCCATGAGCTAAGAGTGATATCCATGAATTCCAATACATTTGTGAAGATTAGCTCTTTGCTATGTTCACTGGAATAAATTTGCCAGCGATCTAGAAGTTTGGGTTCGAATTGATTAATTATGAGTGAAGCCAGCAAATGTTCGATGTCTAATTGTTCAAGTCGTTTCAATCCAGCGATGTGCTTGTCGATTTCGATTCTCATATCCAACAATCCTTTGTAAGTTGATGAAGAGAATGTGTCGAGACTAGCTAGCGATTGCATATGTTTGCGATGAATAAGGGGTTTGCGCTCGTATTGCTTTTTTAGCTTGTCCACGACAAATCCGTACGTAGCCGTGTAACCTGTTGAAGGCGATGCAATCTTGATTGCCGTCTCATCTTTCAGAGCAGAGCGTAGATAAGACAGCTTGCTAGATTCAGGCAATTCGGTAACATTGTGTACTGCAGATGAGAATTCCTCCCAAAATGAAGGCCAGAATCTTGAGCTGATGGAAGCAAATTAATTTAATATTAGAATTCCACCATGTGTTAAAAATGTTACTGCAAACATGTCTTTCAATATGCATGCTTGTATCTACATCAGCAAGGCCAATCTTTCTAGCACATTTCCCATTTTGTGAAATAACATGTCATGTACGTGTATTACATTGTTGAGCAACAAAGTTACTACGTATTACAAGTGCAACATATGTAGTATTCTTTGAAATATTTATGTAAAGATGGTTCTGATGTTTCGTACTGCTTAGAAAAGTTTAGTAGAATCTTTTGCAATCTATCTTGATTTTGCTCTCTGTTAAATTCTCAGGATTAAGCAAAACTATCTCAAATTGCAAGAAATTATTTGCTCACATAATTACGACGTGACGATAGGGGGGCCTTTTCCACAACAGTTAGTACCCCTATGTGAAGCCAACAGCTTTATGTTTTCCATACCCACTAGTGGGTCTTCACTGCACTATAGTTACTCTGTTTCTGCTTAGTGTAGTGCGTGTATGCCAGGATCAATGTGATTTCTCGCATGAACACCTGCAAACCACAAAAAAAAAACTTGCCCTTCGAGCCCACCCATACCGAATCATCTTCCTACACCACTGTTTGCATTTGCTCTTACATTTACTACTTTTACATTTTTGTAACAAAAGGAGTCCATCTGAATGCTTTCTGGCTGGCAAGCAACACCCCTTTTTTGTAATTAGAGCAAAGTTTAGTGAAGCCATCCAACATTTTGATGCCATTTGTACAGGATTCCCCTGATAGATGCGAGCACAATGTTGCAATCATAAGTACTCTCTGTATCACATGCACATACATGAACAACTGTGGCATGTAAAATCATTGAGAAATGATAGTTTCAATTATTACAAATTGTGTATCAGCCCATGAGTAAATTGTAGAGCTTTTGCTGCTATGTCTGTACAAATTAAAGTTTTTGTTGTGGGGCTCATCACACCTGGCTTCCTCGTGTACAAACTCATATATTGTATACACTTACATATACATATGTGTACAGTATATAAAGTGCCATTGTGGTCTCTTTCACTCATCTTAGTAAGAGGTACTTTTCTTGTTTTTTTTTGTTTTTTTACGTTCTTACATTCATAATGTATATTTTAGTTTTCTAATTAAGCATTCCTATAAAGGTTATTATTGAGACCTTTATCGAGTAGAGATAAGCAGTGTAACATCAACTGCTGTACTGTACTGTAGTGAAAACAGCATTGTGTTCCTGAAAGGAACACCAAAAATTGGTAACATGTGATTACTTTCCCTTCTTTGTTACAGGTTGGAGATGAAAGAGTGTCCAAGGAATTGCTGTGGACGTTTCCAGTGACAATTCAATCCTTGTTTGAAGGAAAATCTACTGGAGTATTGAGGACAATTAAACCTATCACTGACACTGTCATAATCCAACTCTTTAAAAGCGTCTTCGTACTGGAAATTTACAGTATTTTATTTTTATGGAAAAGTTCATTAGTATTTTGTCAATGGCATTGGGAATGTTATACTAGCTTACGAGCAGTCTGCATTAATTTCAGAATAAAGTTGACTAACTAACATAGTACTCAAGGTTCCTTCAGTTAGTGACCTTTTAGTGCTGCCTTGAGTCGTCACGTTGATCGTACTGAAGTTGTATTTAACTAGTAATACAATGCTATGATTTACTCTAACAAAATTGGAGAAACATTCTATGAACAAATATGGGTGGGGAAGGGAGGCCGGGGGAGGGGGGGGAGAGGAGATGCGGAGGAGGCGAGTGAGATGCATGGACCCAGGAAAAGTACTTGTATGCTGCTCTCACTGTCGCTACTAGATACTCTAGATACATACACATGTAGATTGCTCCATGAACTTTATGGAGTTGTGGTCTGTCGACTTAAGAATATGTGTCACACATACAGTATAACATTAGCTTCAACTTTTAGAATAAGCAGTCATGTCCAAAATTGAAGCCACACCCTTTGATTGTTGTGTGAACAAGTAGCTATTATTTTTTTTTTAAACTAATGTTGCAAAATATTGATGTGTACCCACAGCTATATTTCCAAGTGATCATGTACTTCAGCATGATTGAGGTGGGTCTGTTGGCTCAGAAATGGTCAGCCACGCAGAGATTGTCAATGGTCGTCCATTTGCGCATGCGCGCGTGCTTAAGGTTCATTGATCGGCCGCGCTCTATAGGTCGAAGGTGAGGGTCAGCCGTTCTGCACATAACGTCGTCCCTTTCCTTCTCCCGCGTTAGCGGTTGGTAAAAGGTCTGGCTCGCGAGACTAGATTCAAACCAATCAAACCAAAGATCGGAGGTTCAAATCGAAGATTCAAACCAAAGATCGGAGGTCCAAATCGAAGGTTCGTATCTCAGATCGAAGGTCCAAGTCTAAGGTTCACACTAAAGATCGAAGGTCGAAATCAAAGGTTCAAATCGGAGATCGAAGGTCCAAATCGAAGGTTCAAACCGAGGATAGGACGTCCAAATCGAGGATCGGATGTCGAAAGGATGATTTTGACAACAGAAGATCAAGTATGATTTTTGTCCATAACGGCGTTCCACATAGGTTCCAACCTGCTAGGAAAAAAATCAGTGGCACGCTACACCCACCAATTAATTTAAACCACACCCACTAATTAAGGCTATGAATATAATTATAATTTGTTAATGCATGTGTCAGATGAAAGTTGTGTTCTACTTCTTGTTCAAGGAGAGTCTAGTAGCCTTCTTACATTTTGTGATAAGTTCTTCAGAACGTTCAGAAGAAGTGAACGTAATAGAAAATAAATGAACTATGGTGGTTTCATGGCTAAGGCTGGCCCTCTGGTCTGTATGTTGTCTATGGTGGGAAGATCCCCTGGAGAGAGAGTGAAGTCCATAAATTATTCCTCTAAGCGCTGAATTGACTCAGAGTCGGACAGGCCAAGTTGAGGAAAACGTTTTGCTAGTGTCACCACTGTGCTAGAGGGAAAAGTAGAAGCTTTGCTGGGATGAAGGATAGCCAAGTTCTTCATGAGTTCATCCCCAAATGGAAATTTGCTAAGCATCTTCGTAATGGTTGATATGTAAAACTTCCGTACAGCTGTGAAGAAAGGCTTCGTGTTGTGCTCCTGTTCTAGCTCAGCAACACTCACCCACGTTTCGGTCCCAATTCCAAGATGTTCATTAGCCACTTGACTGGAAACATCCATCTTCAATTCCTTCAATTTATCACCTGCTGTAAGAATAACTTCCTTCTTCAATAGATTGCCAGCGTAGACGTACCAGCCTACCCATTTCCACATAGAGCTCACATGTGGTGTTCTCATTAGACTTTTGAAAAAGCCAGCTGAATCTGTCCATTGATGGCAACACATGAGCCAGAAAGTAAAGAATTGGCTTGGTGAGTGGATTTTCTAGCCTACTAGTAATAGTAATAACTTTAGCAGTCTGTTCGTCACACGATAAAAAGTATGTTTTCAAACCTTCATACTGTGTGAGGTATCTCCCTACACAACGTAACAAGCTCAACCAGCGTGTAGGGCAATGTTTTAAGATTGCTTCTGGCTCTGATGTAAATAATTAATAACACCAATGGTCTGCAAACTGCTGGTTTCTTTTGCTACTATTGTAAAAGTAATAGAAGATATCTATAAACAGCTGATCAATGTCAATAGGCAAGGTGGTCACTCCAGCTTTGATAGTCAGGTCTGCCAGGTGATTGATACACCCCACATCATAGAGATGAGGAATTTCATTTCTGATGAGCTTCTGCACACCTGATCTACATCCTTTCATAGCACTTGCTGTGTCTGACATGAAGGCAACAGCTTTTGTGAAGTCCAGGCCCTGTTTATTCAGTGAACCTTTCAGATCATGGAATATATTCTGAGCTGTGCCTATGTTGACAACCGGCATATCCAAAAAATGGGTACAAACATAACCTAATTCAGGATCCAAAACCTAACCAAAATGATGTAAGACTTATCTACTTTATCATTGCTTTCATCTACTAGTAGTGAGAAGGGGTTGACAAGTTTGTGACTGTCTTTTTCTGAAAGTGAGGCGAGAGAGCTTCTTTTATGATGGCTGCTGTCTTAGTGTGACCACATGCAAAAGCTTTAGCTATTTCAGAATCCGGGAACACTGTTTTGAACAGTTTGGTAGCATGATCACTTGTGAGAAATGATAGGTTATGTTTAGCGGTAAACAAGCCCACCTAGCTTCAGCTTCAGTAACACGTGATATATGCTGAGGTTTGAAGAAAGATGTCACCGAACATGTTGAAGAAGCTGCACTTGCTGCCTCCTTGTGGCGCTTACCATTGACATGAACATATACATCATGCTTACCACCATGAGAGACACCAAAATTTGAACAGCAAAGTGAGCAATGGGCAAATGTGTCACCTGTAATAATAATATGATTATTAAGTTGATTACAGTGAAGCCTAGTCACAGCTATATATCCTTTATGCTTTTTCCAATTCCTTTGAATAGCTGTGACCAGGAGGGATCAAAATGAGCAGGTCTAACTTTCTTGATTTTCTTAGCAGGGGTTGGAGTAGACTCAGACTCAGTCATGAAGTTGAACACTCAAAAAGCAGGCAAGAAGAAAGAAGCTCAGAACACATGGCATGCATGCCTGATTGCATTGGGCATGTCAGTTGCTATCTGATGTGTTTCATAGTCTCACGTAGCCAGACCCCTTATCACCCTTTACCCGCTACGCGGGTGGAGGAAAGGGTCTGGAACGCCATTGACTCAGCGGTTCTAGTTCAACCCGAGAGTTGGTGGAGGTAATTAGGCTCTAGCACTATGAATAACATTAAGGACCGTGTGCGGTAAAGGAGAAACTTGCAGCGAAAACTTTTACTCAGCAAAATGGACCAATGCTGTCTTTGCAGTCAAAATGTATTGATTAGACACCGAGTAACCCAGACAGCCTAAGATTTGTGCACAGCATCTAACAGCAGTCTTATCTCGTCAGAGATAGATACTCATCACTGTCCATGCCGAAATTGCAGCTACTGCTAATGTTATTCATAGTGTTAAACTAATTACCTCCACCAACTTCCGTGGAGCTAGAATAGTTGAGTCAATGGCAGTGTTCCAGACCCTTTCCTATGGAATTATAGGTTCCAACTGTCACAATCAGCCTGGGCAGCCAAGGAAATTGGGCTTATCAATCTGCCTTGACTGTAAGAATTTCCCACCAAATGTAGTAGATTGTCTGCTGATAATTGATTATGTAACAAGTTGGTTGCCTCACAGTCTGGGTAGCTGTAGCTATAAATTGGTGGCAACTGTAATTACTGAACTGCATACTGTAACTTGCTCAAAACATTTACATGCTGCTTGCATGATGCCAGCCATCCAGCTTTGAATAGAGGATTTAAACGAGGAGCCTGAGAAGCACTAAATGCTTTCCCCCTCTCCCTAACTTCTACCCTTCCTCCGAAGTCGGCAGCTCATCACTATCGCAGCTCATCACTATCGCAGCTATCTCCAACTAACCATGCTATGGGTAGTCTGGCGGAGCCGACCCTTTACCTTCTTTGTTGTTCCCCCGCCCACCAACAAAGAAGGTAAAGGATCGGCTCTGCCAGACTATGGGTGGAAAGGCCTTTTAGGTCGGAAGGTGTGGCTTTAGTCGGCACTTTTCGGTTCGAAAGTGATATAAAAGGGAAGCGGCTAAGGAGAGGAATCGTTGCCGCGTAAGGAATAATTGCTGGGCAGGAAACATTGCCACGAACCTTAACCCTACATAACCTTTGACCTTGTATGAATTTATTTATTTTATTTTTTTGGTGGAATGGCTTTGTGTTGCTTGCCTAAAACATGAAAGCACAAGACTATTCCCAAGTAGTGCTTAACAAACAGAAAGCAATTATTTCTCTGAAATTTATTTGCAAGCTTTTTGTCTTTTTGCTGCAGCAAGCTTTTTGTGGTAGTTAACTTTATCTCATTTTTATCTAGTTCGAGCAAACTTGTTCCCAGGGGTGTGGTACCTGCTACAACATCTGTTGTGATGTACGAACTAGATCCCAAGGGTGTGGTACATGCTACGACATCTGTTGTGACTTGATCCCAGGGGTGTGGTACCTGCTAAGAAATCTGTTGTGACGTGCGAACTTGATCCCAGGGGTGTGGTACCTGCTAAGACACCTGCTGTGACGTGCGAACTTGATCCCAGGGGTGTGGTACCTGCTACGACATCTGTTGTGACTTGATCCCAGGGGTGTGGTACCTGCTATGACATCTGTTGTGATGTGTGAACTTGATCCCAGGGGTGTGGTACCTGCTAAGACATCTGCTGTGACATGAAAAGTGGATCCTGAATGTGTGGTGACTGCGATTTGACTAGGCAATTCAGTGAGTGTTGTAACAGCCAGGGAATTGTGGTGTTCTGGAACATTGTATTTGAGCCATTCTGTGTACTTAGGATCAACCAAGTCATATCCTTCTTCCAAACGTTGAGCAAAAAGAAGTTCCTCTTCAAGGGTGAAGGTTGTTGAGGTACCAGCTGACTGATCAGCAACTAAATCTTCTTCACAATGTCCTGTAATGCTCCTTTGATCATTACTATGGTCATTTGCCTCACATTCGATAGACACACTGGTAGTAAGTGGTCCATCACCTAAGGAAAAAATATAATCAATTTAACAGCATACTGATCAAATCCACTTCTCCAGTAGACTAGGTCAAAACATTTAGTTATGAGTACCATAATATTCAACAAGTACACTGTGTACAAACTTTAGTTGACCTTAACTAGTACCAAATAATAAAACCCTTACCATCACAGACAGGCTTTCATTTAGAGAGTTAAAATGTCAGGTTTTTTCCTTCTTTTTTTAAAAATATAAATTTAGCGTACAATACATAAGGTAAAGCCAACTACCCATGAGCTAATGCTATGGCAGCCTGAAAAAAGTGACACAAAATAAAGCATGATAAAAAAAGGAAATATCGCAGTAGCAACAGGAATTAGTATTGACCTTATCCTTGAAACCATACCCAAATTTGGAAATATATTGACAATTTGTTATGGAGTATTAGACAGGTATATATTTTAGCATTTCAGGTTAAGGTACAAGCTTCCTTTGCCTTTTGTCTTTTGAGTATTATGAGAAGAATTGTGACAATCTTGAATTAATGTCCATTTACAAAATATATGTAGCATTCCTAAGTTTAGCACTGCAAGGGAAGACTTACATGGTCAAGCATGAATTGCAGTGGTAACTTTCAGCTGAAAGGATGAAGTATACTGGTCAATTGGTATAGTTCAATAAAACCTTTTGTTATCTAATTTTTGACATTACTAATTTAAGTATATAACGATAGAAATTTTATGGGGTCCTCAGCCTCTCCAGACCTGCCTTCAGTCTCTTGTGTCATGCAGTGGTAAATCTAGAGACTTCAATGTGGATTAATGATTTTTTATCTACAAATGTTTTACTTGAAATACAAGAAACATCTTGTGAAGTGACTTGTGCCAAAAGCAATCTCCTAGGAGTATGTCACAAACCTAGCTAGATAATGCTCTAGTAATTCTGAGCAGTACTCATTCATTGTGCACTAATTTGTTTGTAAAGTTGTGGTATTTGGAATCCTACTACACACCAACATTTAAATATATGTTTTATACCGAAATGATAACACTAAAAAGCTACATTCTTCTTTTTCATCATAAATCAGCACTTGCCTGGTGGTTGAAGAAAGCATTAAAAAAAAATGAATCAAATAGCACTACATTACCCTAGTATATTCCTTCTTACTAGAATTAATCCATGATGGAAGGCAAAAAAGATAGCGCAGTAAAGGTCAAAGGACATTAATGAGTCTCGACTGTTTGCATTATAAGGGTGCTGGCACATAGCAACGCGCGTGCACTGTTAATTGAGTTCCCAGACCACGAGTTGTAGTTCGTGGCTAGCCTAAAAAAACACTCGCACGGAATTCCCGCCTTCAACTTCCTCGGGTATAGTTAGCGATCTTACTCGATCTATTCTTACGCAATCCCTTGTGGTCTGTTATATATCTGGATCCTGGGTTTTATTTTAGGGCTGGTTTTATTCTGGCAGGTCTCTCTTTGGTGGTAGGTTATCAAGTTGTGGCCAATGGCTAGTAGAAGAGTCAGAGGAACAAAGAGGAAACAGCAACTTCTTGCTGGCACGAGAAAAGATGTAATCCCAGTAGAAGTTGATACACACAAAAAAATAGTTCTAGCTACCTTAGCTACTTGTACACCAACTAACAATACACTGTCTGTCATCTGACAAAATTACTGGCAAAATCCTAAATATTCAATTGCACATCTGAGGAATTATTGACTCCTGTTGTAGTACATAATGTAACCATATTTTTTACAAAAAAAAATTGCAAAATTGAGATTAAAAAGTTTGTGTCAGGTTTATTATTGGTATCTCTGATGTAATATCACAGGTCCTGAATTGGAAGTGGGCGTAGGTCCATCTGTGCCAATGAATGCCGGTTCGTCTGTGCTAGCAAGCACAGGTCCATCTGTGCCAATGAATGCCGGTTCGTCTGTGCCAGCAAGCACAGGTCCGTCCGTGTCAGTAAACACAGGTCCGTCTGTGCTAGCAAGCACAGGTTCATATGCACAATTCAGCATAGGTCTGTCTGTCCCGGTAAGCAGCACAAGTCCATCTGCACCAGTCAGTGCAGGTTCCCCTGAAAGATCAGGCATGCACACATATGAAGAAAGCACTTCCCCCGTTGTTGGTGGTACACTTATGGACTCGGGTCTAAATCCTGCAGGTACTGCTGAGGTGCATTGGAACTTGTACCTACAATTGCATTCAATAATAGCAGAGGTAAATATATTTGTGGCACAAAAAGTAACAGGATGTCTAGACAAACTTCACATTCAGTCGCCTAGCATGCAAATGAAGAAGTGGTTAGCTCAGAAGACCCTGTATACCAATGCAGCACTACTCACCAGATCCCTTGGAAAGCCCAGCATCACACCAACACAAGCCAAGAAGTTAGTCACTCAAGGCATCGATTTCCACACTCTATTGCTTCTCCGTAGTAGAACCAGTGATACCAAGGATGCCTTCATTGCCTCCCTGAAGCAGGAGGGAGTCAGGAGCAAGCCGCTCAGAGAGAAGTTGTACAGGGAGCTCCGCTCAACTTAGAAGTCTCAGCCCGGGCGCCTTCTCTCCATTTCGTTGTCCGTGTTTATTTATTTTTTCAAACGGGCTCTTTTCAGAGCCACTGCATTCCAATAATCCGCGCGTATTCCTTACCTGCCCGAGGAGGGCGGGGCTGAAATTGACAAAATTGTGCGAGGAATGATTGGCTTGTTCTGCATGCTATTTCTGGCCATAAGTACGGCATGGGGGTTCAGAACCATTCTATTTTTGGAATACAGGTACAGAAGATAAAAATAAAAAAAATTACAGAGGGAAATTTCGTAATAACGGCCAAAAACGGATATATTTAAGGAAATGGTCGCCACAAAAATAATAACAATGAATAATTTGAAAACTAAATTGTAAATCGAAAAATGCTTCTGTAATTTTGTCGGCCGTGAGTTCCAGAGTCAGTAGAAGGTGAGACCCCCAACTGTGGAGTTGAATTGTCGGGGATATTTTGCCATTTATGTTGGAGAATGTGACCGCTTATATCTGCCATAGTAGTTGCTTTGGACTTCTAATTTCTGGTAAGCCAGCTCCTGTGATAGTTTACTGTGAGGTCCACTGTATAGGATAGCCTGCAAAACTTAAGAAATATATAAAAGTAGGCCATAGCAACATAATTGATTTAGTTAATTGATTTGCGTGGGTGCATGCGTAGGCGGTGCGTAGGCGGTGTGCCAGCACCCATATTAATTTAACTTATCAGTTACACTGTCGAGCCAATTAACTCGTCCAAGAGCTCTTAAAGTAAGTGCACACTGTCACAACACGGAGAACTGGGGCCAATAATACTGCAATTATTTTGGGAGCCCTGTCTAGGGTTTCACTTTGATGGTCTAAGTAACTGAAAATTGAGTGCAGTGGACACAACTTCCGAGAAGTGTTATGCAAGGTCAAAAATAAGACTTAACACCACTTCACTAGCACTGCCGTGGGGCCACTATTGGTGGTATCCGAGCTCCCCCCTTCCTAGTCTCGCGGGCCAGACCCTTTACCCAATAAGAAGAGAAAGAAAGGGTCTGGTCAAGTTCACGTATGCGTTTGGTCTCACTGGTCCTGGAATTTCTCGGACCGGTAATTGGTTTTAAGTGACAGTGACCTCACTATATAAACAGAGACGTTCGCGCGCAAATTTAGCTTGGTTTCTATGGAACTGTAGGAATGAATTGCTGCTTATGCCAGAAACGTCTTGCAACAGACTTTCCATAGCCTGTTGGTAATGTATCCCGATTGCTTCCAACTGTTTCTCCTTCAGTGTAAGTCCGAATACTCGAGCACTCTCCGCCACCGCTGCAGTTACATCCATGTCGACAGTAATTTCAGCGCGCTAAAATCACCTGAACCATGATTACCGCGTAATCAAAGCTGTATTACCGCAGTGGTTACACTTGTGCTGACAGTGCAAGACCAAACGCATACGTGAACTTGACCAGACCCTTTCTTTCTCTTCATATTGGGTAAAGGGTCTGGCCCGCGAGACTACCCCCTTCCTCCTACGCGGTTATGTACGCAACGACCATTTTCACGAGTGTTGCTTGACGACCATTACCAGTACAGTCCAACGGTGGCGGTACTGTACCTACGGCGCTTAAACAACCGTCGCTGCTAAGTCATTCGATACCCGTCGTCGGTAGAATTTATGTCCTAAAAGGAGAAGCTGGCTGAATTAAGCGGTAGAATGACCGAAAAAGAAGATGTCTTAAAAGATTGTGAGATTTATAAACTAATTTTTTTTTTTTTACTTTATTTGTACGTTTTGACCTTCAGCTGCTTTGGAGAGTCTGATGTACGATGATTTTGACCCTAAATCTTACGCCACTTCAGTCATTCAGTCCCAGATAGTGGGGGAGACCCTGGAAAAGCTCACATATGGAATTTCCTCTCTCAAGATGGAGCTCAACAAACAAGTGACTTCTAATTATGAGGACTTGCTGTCTCAAGTCACTGGAATAGAAGCTCTGGAAAGTAAGTAAACAGGCTAGAGGTTATGGGGAAGTAGTTGTATATATGAGATGTTGGGAGAGAAGTTTCAGAAGGAGGTGGCTGTGTCCTCCTCTCTGAACAGGTCGGATAGAGTTTTGTATTCTGTGCCATTAGGTGGTATCTTGCCCGAACTGCTTCTCAAGTGTGTTGAGAGCAGGAGAAGGCTACCCAGAGTGATGTGAAGTTTGAAAGTCCTGACTGTGGTGAAATTCAGTCACGGGATAGGGATAGTGTAAGTGATAATCAGAGTGGAGTGATAGGTGATTGTAAACATGTTGGTCCGAGTGTCACAGGTACTAGCATGTCTGTTGTGAGTAACGTAAGTCTCGAAAGGATTGAGTCGAGTACGGCAGTTTTAGTTGGTGACGAGTTAGTCACTGATCCTGTAGTCAGTAGTGTAAGTCCTGAACTCTGTTGTGTTGATAGTAAGGCAGCAGTTTCTGTGAGAGACGTGGTTGAGAGACCGTCTGAGGTGATTGTAAGTGTGGCGAGTAAGGCAGTCTAAATTGTGGAAGAGGTAGGAAAGAAGGATACTTCGGCTGTTTAGCTATTAGCGGGTACACACACACAAAAAAAATATACAACAAACATAAAATGACAGAGTTAGATCTGTACACCGACTCTGTACAACGACTCTATTGGTAGTGTTCCGATGACTACGTAGATAGGTTGTCTCCTTCGAAGATGGGGTAGAATCTTCTCAAGAGGTCGGACACCGCTGCCACCAAAAATGTGGGGTTTGCCTCGGGGATTTTAATCTCCTCAGTTCCTCCGCAACAAGACTGGGCTCGTACTTTCACCAGTCCCGCTGTAATAGTTTAATTTTCGCCGCCACCAGAATCAGAGTGTGACTTATGCCCTGCGCGCAGGTGAGTTCTATTCCTTCTACAAAATAGAAATAACACAAGCACATACACACACAGACACACAAGCAATGGTAATAGTTCTTACACCAAGACCAACACACGAGACTGACTGACTTACACAACACACACACACTCAGTTTTATACTCCACGCACGAACACTGAAAAAACATACAATGGGCGTGGCACGTGGACAGTGCCACACCTAGCAACTGACTTACAAAACTCAAACAACTACAATTCTAAAACACGCACAACATTGAATAGAACTTAACCCTCTCACCGGCAGATAAAATTCAGTTATTTATTTATTCTGTATGAATAATGTTTAAAAATAAATATAAAATCAGGAGTTCAAAAAAGTACCTAGCAACCATATACCACGTGAAAGTACATGTATTGTTCAACATTTTTGGTCAAATTTGGTTGCTTAGCAACAAACCACAAAGTGGTTTTGGGACCACAATGTAACTATATCATCATAACAAAGTGATCTGTATGCTTCCAGTGCAATATTAGCAATTGTTTGTGCGTGATTAGATATTTTTTACTGTTATAATAGACAGTTATCTCAGCCAGCAATGCTGTTGCTCACTGATGACACCAGGGGAGGCGTGACTGTTTGCTGGGCAATAGCTGGGCAGAAGAACATCAAGAATACAAGAATATTTTACTAACAATTCCAGTCCTCTGCACACACTCACTCCTCTCTCTAGCCACATTCTTACTCATACTCTACCTTTTTCATACATTCAATACTTTGTCAACCTTTCTTCATGCTTTCAGCATAATCAGTATTACCATCATCTCAATATTCAGCTTGCAGAAGTAGAGACATCATTCTTTGAATGAATAGGAAATCCAAAGTAATACAGAGAGCAACGGTGGCTAAGTCAAATCATTACTCATTGCTGGGAGTTTGTAAGAAAAGAGTTTACAGCTGTGACCAAATTAGCGCCATATTCCTGGGAAAGCTTTTGGGCATAATAAAACTTACCGCCATGTTCCCGGGAAAACTATTTCTTACTTTTTTCCTCCAATACTGCGTAAATAGCTGCTTTTCTTACCTGGAATATCAAGTTCCATATCCTCTTTGACATTGCTGCTGGTATGTTCGCTACCTACAGTGCTCTAGTAGCTCTCAAGTTGAAAACTAGTAGTTTCCTCAACTGGCAATGAAATGACAGCTTTAGCGAGCAAGTCCAACTCTCTATTCTCGACAGTAGTACCTCTGTGGTAGCTATATAGCTCCTGTACCCCTTCCCTCTCACGTTCGCAGTCGAAAACGTCGTCGCAGACAAGATCCACCGCCTCAGTTGCAGACAAATTTATCGCCATTTTTCGAACTAATGTTAAGTTTATTTTTAGCCCGACTACCTTAGTTACGTAGTAGCTATTTCTATTCTAAAAATACATGCAATAGAACAACACATTAGCCGTGCTCTGGACGCTGCAGCTAAGCTTTAGCGTTTATCGTTTAGGGGGAAAAATTGTTTTCCCGCATTACATCATCCTTGAGCGCCTATATATATATGTATATAGGCGCTTGTGCCGCGGGTGAAAGGGTTAATATAACGCACATCATAAATTTTACATTTGAATAAACACACAACATTACACATAATATCATGAGATAAATAATCACATAGACATTCTTTCTTCTCTTTGTCTTCTTCTGACTTCTTTTCTTTCTCCTTCTCTTCTGTCTCTTCCCCACAGTTTACGATGACATTATCTACTAATGGAATGCCATTGCATAAATTTGTATATATCACCTTAGAGAAGTTTGTGTATAGGAATGGTCCAGACCACCTTCCCATACTCATCAGCAAAGGGTTACTAAATAAATAATATCTATGGAATAGTACAGAATCTCAACACAAATACCTATACTAGTCTAAGGAATGTGTTATGACATTATAATATAGGCTCATTCCTATGTTGCTTGTGCTAACCAAAGAAGGACCTCTGTCTGAAATGTTCTTTATTGAACCAAAAAATCCATCCTATGTAGGTTATGACTGATTCACACTTTTGGTGAAGTCAGGTGACCAAATTGTTGATAGCTAAACCCTTTACCATATTCCTCCATTTTGAAGTATTACATGATAAAAAATGTCTTCAGGTAATGGGTTGGCTGACAGATTGACACAATGCTATCATGCTGTAATAATGAAGTCAAGACTTGTGTGTTGCAAAGAGTGAGAGAGTTATACTGCTTAACTATGTCAGTCTTAACATCAGCAGATTTTGCAGATGCAGTGTGAGTATTGAAAGCTTCATCAGACAAAAGAACTCGATTTTAAGTACCTTTAATTAATGCACTGACTTAGTTTGCTTCGAGTTCATAAGCCACTCCAGCTTCGTTATGGCCGACGTTCGTAGTTTAGAAATTCTATGTTTGTTGGTATTCCTGCTCATACTGAAGCTTAGTTTATAACCCTGTTCTGTTTGAGTGTGGCTAAGGAGGATCTGGAAGCTATGCAACTTGTTGGGGTCACAAGGTCACATGATTCATTTACTATTTCGTATAGGATAGTATGGTTGTCCAGGCCTGCTAGGATGCCCGGAGTTTTCACGCACGCTCACAGCGTGTGATCATCGAACTTCATCGTTGAACTTCCCCCGAACCTCGTAGCTAGTGTTTACTTATAATGCACACACTTTTCGTATTATCTTAGTTACGTTTTATTTCATATTTTCCTTGTGTGACTCATCATTTATTTCCTATCATTGTATTATAAATAACTATTCTATTTGTGGTTGTCGGGACTTGGCTGTCTCCTGTCACATTTGATTAAGCAGCGGGATCCCAGAGATAACTATTACAAAGTCCAGAACGTCTGTGGGCCTTACAACCCCACAAGCTCCAAGCAAAGGCGTTTCTCTGGCAGGACGTGACCGTCCAATGGTATAAAGCAATGGTATAAAGGATGTCTTCATCCTGTATCCTAGAAGTATAGAAGTATAAAACTTTTTCTCTTAACTACTCTTGTAACTCCTTATACATGTATACATGGTAATAAGGTAAAGGTAGTGTATTTGGTAGTGTGTGTGTGTGTGTGTGTATCTCCCATTGCAAGCCCTCCCTCCCAACTGTGTGTGTGTGTGTGTGTATGTGTGTGTGTGTGTATGTGTGTGTGTGTAGCTGTCCTCCAAATGATGCAAGAGAGGTCAGAGTCCTTACTGACTGCTGTCTCCAGGATCAGTAAGAAGGTTGTCGACCCTTACCAAAAAATAGTGGTCAAGACGGCCCAGCTCGCTCGGCTCCAGGTCTGTATAAGTGGTCGCTTTAAGAGTCGATGTGTTTGTGTGTGCGTCTCAGAAATTATTGTATGTCTGTGTGTTAGCAAGATGTATACACAGTACATATATGATCATGTCAAGAAGTTTGTGTGTTAGTGTGTACATACATACGTATAAATCTGTTTAGCATTCTATATCCTTACTGGTGGTGTGCTTGAGCACAAATGGCGAGCGAGCCTGCCTTGTTAGGTTGCATAAACTACAATAGTGTTATATTGATGTATTTTACCTGAAGAAGCTTTTATTTCATGACGACAAAAATGGATTATATTATAGCAGTTGACCATTAATTATGGCGAATACATACAGAATATTTTCTTACCTCAATTTCCTGAGTAGTGATAAGTCTGTAGTATCAAATTTAAGCCACTCTGACTACTTCTATTACCAGTAACTCTTGAACAAGCGCTCAGTTACAAAAGAAAAAAAAAAGAAAAAAGGCCAGAGTTATTTTTGTAATTTTAGCTAACAAAAATAATATGGAATTAGCGTAAGCAACCATATAACGACCACCTTTTGTCCCTTACCTCATAACTTCCGCATAGATCATCGCCCGAACTTCAAATTAAGGCCAAAAACTACCACAACTATTCAGGAGCAGATTGCAGCAAGTTACAGTTCCGGAAGTCATTCCTACGCGGAGTTATAACTGGCCAACATACACCCGCTTTGAACCTAATATCGAGTAGCGGCACCGATTATCGACCAGCCAGTCATTTCTCGATCTTCAATTATCGGCCGGATGGAAGTTTCTCTTATTAAAGAACCTGCAATCAGTTCCACCATTACCAGACTTGCATCTTGCAATGTAAAAGGTGTTATAGAATCTGTGCATATAAAAATTATAATTGTTGCATTATTAGTTTTACGTTAAACTGTATTTTTATATTGATTAAAGAAGAAATTATTGTAATGTGAATTGTTTTTATTTCTAAGAAAATAAATCAAGACAAACAGAACAAAAACGTTCCTTCCCATCCTTGTCCAGTATGTAGTCTTCTGTGCAGTCCTCATGCAGCCACCTCCCACATGAGCAGGAGATCCACTCAGCACCAGACCCAGAGACGATATCATCCTCGTATTTTGCATTGCACATGCAGCAAGTATTTGTATCTATTGTGTTAGGTTGTTTAGCAGGTGCTGATCTGATGCTTCTAGAAGAAGTGGCTTCTACCATTGCTGACTTTGATCCTGCAGATGTTGACGGTTCCCATGCAGTAGTGTTTTTCATACCAGTTTTCTTTCTGGATTCCTTCGCCCTACTAACTATTTTTTGGGCTTTCATTTCAGCCTTCCTTAAGCGCTCTTCTTCAATTCTAGCTTTCTTTATTGCCCTCTCTTCTACCTTCTTTGCTCGTTCTTCTGCTTTCTGCTGAAGCTCAATCTCTCTCTTCTTCTTTTTTTCTTCTCTTTCTCGTTTCTTTTGTTCTTTTATTTCTTGTTCTTCACGTTTCTTTCTTTCCTTCTCTTCCAATTCAGCAAGTGAATCTGCACTTGTTAAAAGCCTCGCACGTGGCACAGGCTTCTTGGTGCAAGGAGTGTTAGCTACTGGACTGACCAGGTACTTGGATATAGTGCTGTCTTCGTCACTAGATACAGAGTTTCCAGAGTTTCCTGGTACTGGTAATAATGGAGTAGACATTTCTGATACAGGAGTAGTGGAACTCTTGTTTGAGACACAGATGCTATCAGATTTCTGCTGTGTCTCTATAAATGCCACAGGAGTCTCAGGAGTGACAGAAGAAAATATGTCAGTCAAACTCGTATATTCATTGTCTGGTGGAAGTGCTTCAGGGTGGTGTAATTTAAGCCAGTTGACGTAATTATTGTCAAAAAATAATAAGTTATATCCTTCCCTGAAGCGCGTTTCATAAAGTTCTAACTTATCTTGATCAAACAAGTCTGATTTCTCATTGTGACCAAGACTCTCCTCGCACACACCACCTCCATAGCCTCCACCGCCCCCGTTGCTTCCATCATCTCCATTATCTATATCATTTCCGTCGCCCATGTGGCCTTCATCATTTTTATCACCCACGTTGCTTCCCTCATCTTCATTGCCCTCATCACTCCCACCTCTATTACTCCCACTATCTCTAGTACACACTCCATCTTTATCACAAATACACTCACTCCCATCTTCATCACTTTCACTATTATCACATGCACCATCTCCATCTCCATCATTCGATCCATCTTTAACATTTTGAGACATTGAATTAGCAGCAGGATCCACTTGTGGCTGTGGTCTTGCCTCAACTTCATCAGGGACTTTAATTGCAGTAGGATCATAGGGGTACACTCCAGATTTCTTAAAACCCGCAATAATGTTTGAAGGAACCAGAGCTTTCAGCCATGCTTGTGAAAATACTAGATTAAAATTGAATTTTGTAATAACTTTTCCTGGGTTTTTATGGAAATAATCATGACAAACATTAGTCCACTGTGACTTCAGTGAAGAAAACACACCTACATCTAATGGTTGAGCTTCGTGGGTGGTGTGTGGTGGAAGACACAACATAACAACATCATGGTCACGAGCAAAACGTATCACATCTGGTTGGTAATGTGTACAATGACCATCAAGAAGCAATAGAAGAGGACGTCCAGAAACTGCATGCTTAATGAAGTGTACTTCCAACCATCCCTCAAATAGATCTGTATTGATCCAACCATTGTCACTGAGGCCATACTTGGTTCCGGGCACTTCATTTTTGGTCCATGCGTGGTTAAGATTCTTTGCATCAAAGATGACCATCGGGGGAATTGCCTGGCCTGTTGCATTGGCACATCCAACAATAGTAACTTGTCCCTTTTTCCCTGCTTGACGGTATCGAATTTTTTTGGAACCCACTACAGCAACTACATTTGGGGGTTTAAAGTCAAAAGGAATACCAGACTCATCTACATTATAAATCTGAGCAGGATTATTCATCAAACCACACTCATCCAATACATCTTTCAGCAACTTGAAATATTGAGTTAAGGTTTCTTTGTTAATTGCATCCATACGAGAATGTGCTGTACTGTCACCTTTTCTAAGGCATAAATTTCCCTGGCGCTCTAAAAAACGACTCCACCACCCATGGGTAATACGGGACTTCCTAAGCACACCTTTCTCAGCTGCTACTGACTGAGCAATTTGCATAACGTCTCTCCTTGTCTTCCCATACCCAATACCAGCACACTCTTTTAAAAAAAGCCCAAGCTCTCGCTCTTCAGTACTATTAAGGTATTGTTGGGGGCCTGGTTTTCGACCATGTACTACCTTCCCACTTAATCGATCCTTCAGAGTTGTACGTGGGACACCGTGTTCATGAGCTGCCTTGTTGATTCCACTTCCAGAGTGTACAGCTTTAATAGCTGCTTCCATTTGCTCATTTGACCATTGATTTCTTCTTGCATATGACCTAAAGGTAGTAGGCAAAGGAGGAGATGTGGAACTTCTTCGTCTAGTCAGGCGTTTTCTCACACCTTTGCGAGGCATATCTTTGTAGCTAGCAACTGCAAAAATAAATTAAAATAACCATTATATATATATTTGTAGCAACTGCAATAGCTATAAGAAATAAAAATAACCATTGCATTCTACTGTGAGGACTTACTTAGGTCAGAGACAGTCACCTTGAACACCAAATATAGCTTTTAGCTATACCCCAAGCGCTGTGAACTGCAACTAAAATAAGACTACATAAGTTAGCAGCATAATTAGGCTGCAAGTAAGACTTACCAAGTCGCTTGAAGCAGCAGAAATAGCAAAGATACTAGTCCCAGATAAATGTACTCTAAACTCGCTTGGCGGCCACCGCCCACTTTACACATACTCCCGTTTTTTTGTCCGTATTTCTATTCCGGATAAGTGGTCGATAATTGGATGACATTTGGACGATAATAGGTGATGGTCGATATATAGTTGTTTACGCTACATACTTACCTCAGCATTGTCCGAGTAGTGGTACTTACCTCAGCATTGTCCGAGTAGTGGTACTTACCTCAGCATTGTCTGAGTAGTGGTACTTCTTTAGAAGCCTTCCTGACTACCAGTGGATCTTGACAACCAACAAGTGGCACTTATGTAGCAGCTCCAAAAAAAAAAAGCGAGTTTTTGAAGTTATGTCTGGTAAAGGGTCTTCAATGTCATAGTAACCAGTCACAGCAACTTTTTGTGACTTGAAAAACAATCATTTTCGCAGGAATTATCTCACAATTTTGAGTCTAAGTTTAGATTTGCATGCATTTATGTAGAATATCTGAATAAGTTGGTATGTAGTGCACTTTGCCATGTTCAGTAATGTGTGTGTGTGTGTGTGTGTGTGGATCCATATGTGTACATTTGTGTGTTTGTATGTTACAGAGCGCCTGTGATCTCCTTCGTAAAGTGATAAGAATGTTATTTCTACTGAAGCGTCTCAAGACACAAATGCAGGGAGGCAACAAGGAGATCACCAAGATGGCTCAGACATTCTCTGAATTAGGTGTGTGTGTGTGTGGTGTGCGTACGTGCAGGGTTTCGTACAGGATTTTTTTGCTGGGAGTGGGAGACGCTGCATGCACTTAGCCATGCCCATTTTTAAACCTGTACTACTTAGACGCACATGCCTACAGTATGTATGTATGAGAATGTACACTTCACACTGATCAGTGTTGGATTGCACATGAATGGTTTTATAATCTTACTGCTTACAAAATTCAGATTCAGCTTATGTACTATATTAAGTTTATAAATTCTGGGGGGGGGGGGGGGGAAGATCCCAGGGCCAACCCCCTCTGTATGAAACCCTGGCATGCGTATGTATGTGTGTGCATGTGTTTATGAAACAAGTGCATGTGAACTAGTTAAATTCAGTAGACCCTAAATTAACTTTTTGTTTTGCCCCTCTTTGGGCCACAAGAACCAAAACTTACATTGGTTTCAATTAAGAGTGTGACACTTTACGGCAAGAGTTGAATTATTTAAGTTATAAATACAATAGTATGTAGTTATGGAGGAGGTTACTTAAGCATTCACAGGTAGGATTGAGGTTATGATTTATATAGCAACATCCATTTCATCGTAGTCATTGGACTCTGGTATCTGTCGTGGGGTAGGTGCAACTAAGCCATCTGAGACAGGGCATTGTGAGTACTGTACCATACAGAGGAAGGTTTAGCATAAATTATAGCACACTAACTTATGTGACACTTAGCTCCTTAGGTTAGAGGTTATGTATCGATGTATGTACAGAAGTAGTTATGTACCTGGGGTTGTGGGGGGTGGTAGTGGGGGGTGAATTTTATTTATTTGGTGTTGCAGATCAATTGTCATTGGGCGGAGACTTGGCTGAGATCAGGCTACTCGAAGATGAGAGGGTATGGCTTGTGCGAGCACGGCGTGAAGTAGAGGCCCAGGCCAAGCGCATGCTAATGCAGGGACTCGAACTCATGGTGAGCAAGAGGAGGAGGAGTAGGGAGGATCAGGCAGTGACAATTAACATCTGTATAATGTGTATGGGTGTGTGTGTGTGTGCACGGTGTGTGTATGTGTGTGCATGTGCATGGGTGATTCTCCAGAATCCATCGCTGGTGAGCACATCCCTGCAGGTGTTCTTCAACCTGGGTCAGCTGACCCCTACACTACAGACGGTCCTCCATGGCTTCAGGACAGCTCTGCAGCACGAGGGACAGATAGCACTGGACCCAGCCACGCTGGTGCAAGGACTGGATGGTAAGATGGGAGGTGTGGTTCATGTGGCTGAAATGAAACTGGCTGGGATTGCTGAAGAGGGTGGAGTTTATTTAGTTGCTGGTTTTGTTAAGTAGTATACATTACACAAGAGTAATTTTGTTGTTGTTGTTGTTTGTTGTTTTGTTGAGGAGGTGGAGGTCCAGGTCGGTCCACGTTGCCAACTCTAGGCACGTCTGCAGCATGGAAGGCAACTCTCTGGACCAGACTGGAGAAGCTGGTCGACAGCATCTACAAGATACATAGTCAGGTAGGTAAAGGATTAGCATCATAAGATTAATCAGGTAGGTAAAGGATTAGCATCATAAGATTAGTCGGGTAGGTGAAGGATTAGCATCACAAGATTAATCAGGTAGGTAAAGGGTTAGCATCATAAGATTAGTCGGGTAGGTGAAGGATTAGCATCACAAGATTAATCAGGTAGGTAAAGGGTTAGCATCATAAGATTAGTCGGGTAGGTGAAGGATTAGCATCACAAGATTAATCAGGTAGGTAAAGGGTTAGCATCATAAGATTAGTCGGGTAGGTGAAGGATTAGCATCACAAGATTAATCAGGTAGGTAAAGGGTTAGCATCATAAGATTAGTCGGGTAGGTGAAGGATTAGCATCACAAGATTAATCAGGTAGGTAAAGGGTTAGCATCATAAGATTAGTCGGGTAGGTGAAGGATTAGCATCACAAGATTAATCAGGTAGGTAAAGGGTTAGCATCATAAGATTAGTCGGGTAGGTGAAGGATTAGCATCACAAGATTAATCAGGTAGGTAAAGGGTTAGCATCATAAGATTAGTCGGGTAGGTGAAGGATTAGCATCACAAGATTAATCAGGTAGGTAAAGGGTTAGCATCATAAGATTAGTCGGGTAGGTGAAGGATTAGCATCACAAGATTAATCAGGTAGGTAAAGGGTTAGCATCATAAGATTAGTCGGGTAGGTGAAGGATTAGCATCACAAGATTAATCAGGTAGGTAAAGGGTTAGCATCATAAGATTAGTCGGGTAGGTGAAGGATTAGCATCACAAGATTAATCAGGTAGGTAAAGGGTTAGCATCATAAGATACATAATCAAGTAGGTACAAAGGGTTGTAAGGTGTAAAGTCATGTCGATAAAGGCTTAATAGCATCTATAATAAAGTGGGTAAAGGGTTGCATGACATTGCAGGATACACAGTCAGGTAGGTAAAGGTGTACATGTACTTGGGATGTATCAATATTATTGAAGTTGTTGTGAAAAAAGTGAGGCTACACACACAGGGATTGAAGAATATAAAGAGTGAACCAATAGCATTTCTACTTTTGTAAGTTAGTCTTGTCTGAGATACCTTTACTTGGGCCATGATGTACAGATTTAATTTAACGAACAAAATGTGATCCAAGTAAATGACATATACCAGCACGTGATGTAGTAGGGACTAGTGCAGTCAGCCATTCCCCCCAACATACAATCACACATACATGTACATGTATACATAGGTCCATCAGCTGTACATAGTCCTGGTCAAGAAGAGAGATGCTGTCACCCAGGCATCCTTCCTGGAGAATATATCTGAGGTAAGGTCCCTGATGTAACCCACTCTAGTATTGATGATAAGTGTTCCATTCAGTAGTTCAGGGAATCACTATTGCATGGAGTGCATGTATAGACAATCTCTTCCTGCAGTGAAACTAATAGTGCTCTGCATGTATAGGTCAACTATAAAGTGCTAATTCTGCCAGACTCTCAAAATAATTACTGATATTAAATTTTTGCATTGATGGCTGGGTTTAGCGTAGTCTTCTGGTCTGGAATTACTTTAATTGTTGACATTTGCACTATAGTACTTATGATCATTATCTCATGTTAATCATTCGACTAGTAGACACTAGGTACTATTGCCATCTCAATCAAACATGAAATATCAAATCTTAGAGTCTATCCAGCTACCTCATGAGAGATCTTAATGAGTGGACTTGTAAAAAGATTCATGGCAATATTATGACATTGTTCTCTTGAAGTAATAGTCTATTCTCTCCAATAGTTGACCATGAACACTCATTGCTCATGCATGGGAAGGATCATTAAAAACATAACGTGTTTGTGTAAAATCCTATAGTCTTGCCCTTGAAAAAAGTTGGATCATCCTGTTCTTCCTGCATAGCTCAAGGGCACATACATACGCACACACTAACATGACTTTAAAGACCCCCACTGCCTCTGCCTGAATTAAGACAACATGCCTGGATCCTATGAATTTCAGTTCATGAGTCAGTTACACTCCATGTTTACTCCATGTTGCTGTGTTGCAGGCGGACACTCTGGATCTTCTGGTCCACTTCTGGGAGAAGGTAGTGGGAGACTTGGCAGTGGAGTTCAGTGCTGCAGCACAAGGTCAGTCAGCAGAGAAGGTTAGGCAGACATTTGTAGCACTGCAAGGACCTTGTGATCTCTCTCATCTTAATTGTGTAATACAACTGTACGTACACATAGGATAGAGTGTGTTAGTGGGACACATGGGAGTCCATAGGACTATCCTGCCTATCCTACATGGGACAGTGGGATAAGACGGACAAATAGGATAGAGTGTGATAGTGGGACACATGGGATTCCATAGGAATATCACTCCTGTCCTACATGGGGCAGTGGGATAGGATGGACACATAGGATAGAGTATGTTCGTGGGACACATGGGAGTCCATAGGACTATCCCACCTGTCCTACATGGGACAGTGGGATAGGACAGACACATAGGATAGAGTGTGTTAGTGGGACACATGGGAGTCCATAGGACTATCCTGCCTATCCTACATGGGACAGTGGGATAAGACGGACAAATAGGATAGAGTGTGATAGTGGGACACATGGGATTCCATAGGAATATCACTCCTGTCCTACATGGGGCAGTGGGATAGGATGGACACATAGGATAGAGTATGTTCGTGGGACACATGGGATTCCATAGGACTATCCCTCCTGTCCTACATGGGGCAGTGGGATAGGACGGACACATAGGATAGAGTGTGTTAGTGGGACACATGGGATTCCATAGGACTGTCCTACCTGTCCTACATGGGGCAGTGGGATAGGACGGACACATAGGATAGAGTGTGATAGTGGGACACATGGGATTCCATAGGACTATCCCGCCTGTCTTACATGGGACAGTGGGATATTTTAAGGGCAACCTCGAACATCACTGAAACCCCTTTGTGCAATTTAAAAACTCGATCGTTTTTTGTTTTTTTTAGTATTTGGAGTGTTAGAAGTTAAATTAATCATATAACAATATGTGACCGGCTATGAGACAACCGACCATTGTGACAAAATTAAGAAAAATCGATTTTATTGGGTAATCCTGTAGTTTTAACTGGTCAAAAGCGCTTACCGTTTGTTCTTTAGCTTGGAGCGTCTCCGCGGGCTATATAAACACTCAGAAGCTACGCGGTTAGCTCCATCACATCCATCAGTTGGTAAGCTTTTAGGCTTTAGCTGCTAGTCATACTCGGTAAGCTAGAGTTTTTGCTGTAAGCTATTCCTTCGGCCATTTTTTCCTTAAGCTTCCGCGGGTATCGTCATAGAAACGGCGACCCGCATTCTCCAAATGCAGCTGGGTGCAATTCGAACGGTAGACCGCCATATCTAAAACCCTTTTTTTTTTTTTCGAAAGAGGCTTTCACCCAAATCAGTTCGATAGTAAAGGTTTCAGAAAAAACCCAAAAAATATTTTTGAAAAAATTGAGGTAAATTGACTTTACTGAGCGTTTACTCGATTTTAATTTATTGTCACAACGGTCTATTTTCTCATAGCCGGTCACATATTGTAGTTCGTGTAACCTAACTAGGGAGGCTCGCTCGCCATTTATACTCAAGCACACCACTATGTATATATAATGATGACCATAAGAATCTGTGATTGCAGAGATCGGTAGTGACATTTTCAGGATTAAGCAAATCTTTCTCACTACAATGCCTCATACTGGATAACTCCCCCTCCCTCTCTCTCTCTCTGTTGTAGCGTCGACTTTCCTCCGTCAGTTGTTCGAGTCGGACTATCCCAAGTTAGTGCGTATGTTCTCAGACCTCATCTCTCGTCTGGAGAAGTTTGAAGTGAACACCAAGAACACCTCCTTACCCTCAACTAAGGACGCCAATAAACAAGAGGACAGGTAACTGTAACTGTGTATGGGTGTGTGTGTGTGTGTGTGTGTGTGTGTGTGTGTGAATCATGTTTGTGTTTGTGTGTGTTACTGTGTTGGCATGAGTTGTTTGTGTGTGGAGTTGGTGTGAGTTAGTGTGTTATGTGTTAGTTTGAGCCGTGTTAGTGTGTTTGCGTGTGCTAGAGACTACATGAGTTGTCAACATGTTGTGTGCGTTTGTTAGTGTGTATGTGTGTTAGTGTGTATACATGCTGTGGATTGAATGGGTAAGGATGGTTAGAGTAGGGAGTCGATAGGTAGGTAGGTATAATCTGATTCAGTTGGTTGTACTAACCTCACTTCATTGCATACATGCAAGTGGTTACCAGGTCCATTTCTACAGTATGTAATATGTAGGTTAGCATTACTGTTTCTCTTTTCTCTCTCTCTCAGCTTATCGTACGAGACAGCTCTGGTGCAGGCTCTGTCTCCGTTTGAGAAGGCGTACATCACGCGATCCCAGACACGCCTCCTTGACTCCACCCAGCAGCTGTTTGGCCCCACCTCCCGGACACTCCCTCGCGAAGAGGAGATCCTAGATCTAGCCAGAAACTTTAACAGGTAAAGGGTAGCTATAGATTGGAACTACTGAAGTGGGTAGCTATAGATTGGAACTACTGAAGTATTGCAGAAACAGGTAAAGGGTAGCTATAGATTGGAACTACTGAAGTATTGCAGAAACAGGTAAAGGGTAGCTATTGAGCGGAATTACTGAAGTAATTCATAAAGTGGGTATGGAATATGGTCAGAGAAAAGCTGGGGGTGTTGTTAAATGCCAGTCCTGAAAACTTCTAATCATGATTTGGAGTATTTACTTGCCTAAGGCCGAAGTTGTTAACCCTCAGTGCGCATGTGTGAGAGGGTTATAGTAGTTGTTCTGTCTGTCATGTTCTGATTTTGGATATTACTGACAATTTAACGGCTGATTTAGGTATGAACATACTCAGAACAACAATTATACCTTTTATTGTGCTTTAATTTTTTGAGAAAATGTGAGCTCCATGTAGGTACAGTACTAACATTTGTGGGTGATGCCCCTATTGTCATGTCTAATTACATATGGGAGCTAATAATTTCTTGCTGCCCTCGATAGTTTTGCTTTATGCTGGGAAGTTAATCAAGTGCTGGAAGTGAAGTTTCACAGTGAAAATATAGACCCGTGAGTGTCTCTGACCTGTTTAGTGTCTTCTCTTTGCATTTACATCTACCATTTTCATTGGTCGAGCTATATTAATACCTGATTAATAGCCAATAAATTATTCTTTAGGTTTTGTAATACATAGCTAGCGCTGAAGATTCGCACCCTTGGTGCTTCATTCACCCTCAGCACACATGCGCGAGAGGGTTATAGTAGTGCATTTATCTGTCAGCATTCAATTTCATGAATGGCTGAGAACTAACCTTTAAAACAAGTATGACCTGACCAGTAGGACCATTAAGTAGACCATTTTTTTAAATTTCAAGCTAGTTTCTGAGTATATTCGGAGAAACTTCAGCTCCAAACAAGCGCCAGCTAGATGCTACAACCCTTACCTTCGTGTACATTGGTTTACATCATGCAGCAGTCACATGATCACATATGTAGTTTGTGTATTTTCTCTTAATCGTGTGCATCCTCTGTAGTTGGAGGTTAAATAATCCGAAGAAATCTTAGCTCCCTTGGTGCTCTAGTTATTTTTATTATTTTTGACTTTTTTTAATTTTTAACATGAGTAATTGATGAGAACTTAGTCTGTGATAACAGACTAATTGGTGAGCACAAGTATGTAGCTATAAAATACATTTGTAACTACTACTACGTCACCAGTGCAGTAGCTACAGTAGATCAACTCTTGGATGTTAAGGGTGGCCGCACATAGCAACGCGCACTGCCTGTAGATCCGGACATTAATTTATTCCCCGCCAATAACCCACCATTCGATAATACGCGAGCAGAAACAATCGCGCAGTAGTAGCAGAAGTATACTTTGCGAAGTTGTGGTGTTTTAGTTTAGCTTCTTGTTGTCTCATATTCGTTTACAGCAACTCTCCATACGTCGTCTGAGCTCACGAGGCAAGGTGCGCCAGGCTGCCTCTCCTCCAGTAGCCGTTCTCTGGACTCTGCGCACCTGAACTCAAGCGGATGGATCCACCAGGCTCGATTTCTGGCGAAGACTTCCCAAGCTGCGCAGATCGAATACCTTCACCTCTGGCTATCTCCAATAAACTGCTCTCTCTTCTGACTCTCTTGTTATTGTTGTATTGATGTTTGTTTACTCTTGATATAGGCAGGCTCTTTTTAGAACTAATACGAACTAATTGGAAAAAAATTGCTCGCGTACTCGTAGTACGAGATATGGGGTGGGGCTATTTCTAAGAATTGCGAGTGCAATTAAAGTTCCAAATTTTGTATTTCTTGGAATCTAAGGAGAACGACACAAAATTTTACACACGGGTAAACCAAAAAAAAGTGAACTGCACCATAACGAGAATTTTTCAATATCTTATAAATAGAAAAAATTGCGAATATATCATAAAGTAATATTGAAATGGATAAGAACTCGTTGTCTTGCAGTAGAGTATCGGCTCAGCTAGTAGTGCACCAAATTGCGGAGCTCCAACTTACCGCACTGCTCCAAAAAAAGTGCTACAAAGTTTTATAACCACGCCCCAATATTTCCTCCAGATTCACTCTAAAATTAGTGAGCGGCTCCTTCGTCAGGTACTTTGTTAAGCATCAGAAAACTTGAATATAATACCACATACATAGCTTCATATCATCATTTATTTTATTTTTTATTATTATTATTTTTTTTTTGTGTGTGTGTAGTGAGCTATCCTCGGCAGGTGGGAGTGGTCCTCTGGCCGGTATCTTGGCCCGCAACGTGGACAAAGCCGTGCGTCTATTCAACATGAAGTGTGACGAGCTGGTCATGAGTGGGCGGGACTCCCTGCAGGTGTCAGCAGGACCTAACCACGCCCAGCTACGCAACACTGCCGTGGCCAACGCCCTCCACACATTTCACACCATTCTCACTCAAGTAAGTATGCTGTAGTCTAGACAATGTAAATAACATGTAACAATAATCGGCGAGCGAGCGTAGCGAGCGAGACACTTACAGGGGTAACATGGTGGTTCACAGAAGTCCCCACTTAAAGACTGCCAATCTCAATTGAAAATCGGGGATGTTTGTTTATTTATTTATTTGTATATATGTATGGACGTATGTATGTCATTTAGTACTTTGACCCTCGCATTTTTGTGTTAGTTATGTGGTTGACCCCGTCCCAAATTGCACTAAACAGAATCCTCTGGTTTATCGATCAGTACCCGTATCACCCTAGAAATTGAATCGTTTACCGTTTTGAATTCTTTTGCGGGTGCAGTTAAAACTTGAAAACTTAAGGGACTTCCATTTCTATTCGAGTTAGTGGCGGTGGTAAGTCAATGCGCTCTTTGTCATGGTTATAAGCCGTGCGCAACAGTATTTACTTGAAAATACATTGTCCACTAGACTACCGCTAAGGTAAGTCTGTGTAGGTGCATGTCCAGTTGTGTTAAGGGTGCTGGCACATAGCAATGCTCGCGCGCGGCTTAATTGAGCAATAAACCACGAAACCACCGAGTTGTAGAGGTAGAGGGCGGACCTTAAATACCCGCGCATAGATAAGAGCTTCCTGGCAGACCGTGGTAAGTATAGTTAACTCGGCTTACGGAGGGCGGGGCTAGAAAATTGCACAGTAGCAAAAAAGTGCGAGACGATTGCAATCTATTTTGCTGTCCAAGTCCAGAAGGACGAAGAGTTAGTCTTTCATTTTTAGTACTGCGGCATAACTTAACAAGGTAATTAAAGTTGTCGATTTAGTTTTTTAATATAGTGTACAGTCGTGACCCGACTGGAAAAAAATCACGTGAAAATGTGAATAAATATAAAACAAAATAGAAATGAGAAAAACAAAATCGACAACTTTGTAACAATTAGCTATAGCAAGCGGTGGACGAAATTCCAGCTTCCGTAGTCTTCCTCTGTTTCCAAATAGTGGCGTTTACTTTTGAGACTTTGAGGCTTCATAACTCTTGCAGTTCCGTTTGTGTGTTAGTCATTCTTGATCAGTTGGCTGTCAGTTGACGGGTCTCAGAGATCCCCCGGGCAGCGTGGACCTGCAAGGTATAGAATCGGAGTTACCTTCCATAGCAACAGTTAATTGATTTGT
>WLWD01005340.1_pt1 | contig 31973 bp, 28 predicted proteins | sample 6712731 | NCBI WGS metagenome assembly WLWD01 (sample SAMN12718690, study PRJNA576275) | sponge metagenome | isolation source: marine sponge | host: Mycale hentscheli | place: New Zealand: South Island, Marlborough, Capsize Point | collected 2014-11-01
TCTAATAGCACAAAATAGCGAAGCGAGCGATGCATGTTCCCTGTATTTCAGCTATTCCATGCATGCATATTGGGGCTACAAAATACTGTCAAAGTGAGAAAACAATAGTGGTAGCTTTTTTGATGCCTGGAAACTTCTCCATACACATTATGCAGACTGGGATAGTAATCGATGAGATTTCAGCATGAAAATTACGCATTGATGTGTGAACTTGAGGATCATCAAATGCTGGAATAATATGGTGCAATAATGGAACCTGGGGATGTTTTCTTGACCTGTTAGTCTCCCGTTGAAGTGGTGTTTCATCAGCCAATCTCTGCTGTTGGTTAGTTGACAACTGCTCTAATCTAGCAGAATTTTGTAATGAAGATTCGTTTGCTGTTCTCAACAGTTGGTTAGTGGACAAACAGTGGAGCCTGTGATCTCTTTCACTATCACTTTCAAACAAATGTGTGACTTGCTGTTTTTGTGACATTAGTGACAAACACTACAATAGCAGTTATGACATTTGATTTCAGCAAACAAATACAAAATCACTCTCTTACCGGTAACTTTTGTAGTATCAAACATCAACCATTCTGATAATCTCAATCACCAGTAACTATTGAACAAGCTCTCAGCTACGATAAAAAATAAACCAGTGTTATTATTTGTAATTGTAGCCAACAAATATGGAATTACTACTTACCTCATTCTTGAGTATTGAGCAGTGGTAACTTTTGTTAGTCTGGTGGAGCCGACCCTTTACCTTCTTTGTTGGTGGGCTTTGTTGGTGGGCGGGGGAAGGAAAGGGTCTGGCATCATTAGCATATACGAGTTGTGCAGCAGACACTTCCATTACATCACTTTTTCTTACGGCATTCCCACGCATGCGTGAGCTATTTTTTTTGCGCGGAACTATTAGCTGGATAGATGCTACATTTATACAATAGTCTTTAGCTTCAATGGCTTCTTCATCTTCAATGGCTTCTTCATCTTCGACTTCATTGTCCGTTGCTGCTTCTCTTTCTGCCTCATCCTTGAAGAACATATGTCTTGCTTGTGGAGAACAGGCGGTAAGAAAGGATAGGAGAGTTATCGGTGGAATTAGTGGTGAATCTGGAGCGGTTACCCTTCTTTGGAAGGAATTCATTGTCAAGGAACTAGAGAAGAGGGGAGAGCAGGTTAATATTGAGTCTGTTTTTGAAAGTTACATGTGCAGAAAGTGCTATTATGCATACCAAAAACTTCTCAAAGCCAAAGAGGTAAAAATCTTCAGTATATTATATCTAGCTAGTATGTAATGTCAAGAATGTTGATTCAGGAAATTGCTGCTAGAATATGTAAAGCTGTCTCTTTGATTCTACCACATCCAGATAGGCATCAGTTTATCAATGCGCAAGCCCTAAGTCGCAAACGGCCTATTCTGGATACACCTTGCCATCATGCCACAAGAAAGTCTAATGCTGGACCTGCAGAAGATGAAAGTGTGACAATTCCTCTTATGACTTCTACTCCTCAAAGAATTTCAGGTTCTACTTCAGCCATTTCTCCTACAGTTACTGTACGTTTATGGTTTACTTTGTAGTTGTACCTTAAATGTTTAACCTGTGATTGCTATAAGATGGTTATATAAATCTATTTGGTGCACTGCCCATTGTTTGATTGATACTGAACTATGAAGGTCTGATTCTAACGTTGAAAATAATGGCCAAGTCATTGACTGGGAACGTATAAATAATAGCTGACTAATAATTTCAATAATTAACAAATAAAGTGTGGTTAGTGGAGAAAGTATTGTTGTTGTTTTGCAAAGTTCAAGCAGCTATTAAAATTTGCTATGGCTCAAAACTCAGTCTTTCTACAACTGAAACCTATTTTAGTGACGTTATTTCCTTAAAGTAGAATTAATAATATAATTAGATTTGTTGAATAATAATTGACACAATAGGTAGGCGTGAACTTTGAGAGAGGATCAAGGAAGTACGTCTTAACTCCGTGTCGAAAAGGCTGGGAAAAGCTGTGGCTCGACGAAGCAAGAGCACGGTTGCAGCTGAAGTGTTGAAAGATCCCATAACTAAGAAATATGTATTGCAAAGGCTTGGAGTAAACCTGCGAAGAGAGTTAGCATTGATGTGCTCGGACAAAGTTGAGTCGATATTGCAGAGCCAGGATTTGAAATGCTTTACCTGGGACAAGCTTTTATTGGAAGTTTCTGAACACTCACCAATATTATATTCTTTTCTGCAATCATGTACCCACACTCGTAGACCAAGGCACAATCGCAATGGAATAATAGGAATGTGTTGTGCAATACTGCTGAAATTTCGCTATGGAAAGATGTCATTGGTTCAGCGAATGGTATCTCTGATTCTTTATGCAGGGAGTAGTGGGAAGCAGGTATAACTTTAAGTGATCACATTATTCTTTAGTCATATTGTTTGTTTTCAAACAGGTCTATCAACGCCTGCAGAAAGTCAATGTGTGCATGTCTCACATAGTCACTTGTGGATTATTGGAGAGCCTTGGTGATGGACATGATAAGTTGGTGCTTCAGTGGAGAGATAACTTAATTGAAAGTCTCAAGAAGGCACATGAGGAGGTTTGTTTAAGCTATACTATTTAGATAATTTTATACAAAGTATAATTGCTATTTATTAGAATACTCTATCAAGTGTGCCAGTATCATATGGTAGGGGGGCTATGGATGATGCAGAATCTGATACAAGTGATGAGTATTCTTCAGACTCCTACAGCAGTGTGCTTAGTGGATCTGACATTCGAGCACCCCTGTTTTCTCCACTCACTACAGACATATCATCTGAGGAAGACATTCAAGACAACTATGAAGGGCATTGTCTGACTTCAGAAACAGCTGATGGAACACCAGAAGAAATTACACAAGATAACTCTTAAATTTTTTTGCAAACATAAATTGCTAGTTTGGTATTGTTATACATGTGGCATGTGTGGGCAAATATTTTCGTACACTCAGTAAGCACCTGTATTGCTGTCATATTTATGTTAATTAAATCGTTGGAAATATACCTTGCTAAGCATTTAGCACTTCCCGTACCTGGGGGAAAAACAAAACACAAAACAAAAACAGTAACAACTTATTCAGAAGTGATGTTCAAGCCTCACATTACTTTACAAATTTTACCCACTTCTCACCTATTCACTACACTTACCTGCTCACACCAACCTGCTAACAGTTATACACACATGTTCATGCAAACACTTCTTTTCCATTATGTATATTCTCCACTCATGCTCACTTACTTTTCCTCATCCCACAACTATTTAAACTAGAACCTTGCATCAATTCACTCTGTTTTTTCTCCTAAAGATAGTTTTAGTTAAGTTTTGACTGAGCTATTTTTGCGCATAGCTGGCCTTACAACCCAGCTACAGAGGGCAATCCATTATCACTAGTGGATTTACACAACAAGTGATGCATGTATCATAGTTACTGTTATTATGTGATGGTGTATTTATGTGTCTTATACCTACAGAGGATATTGAAACATGTTCTCCTGTACATATTCTCATTGCTCAAAGATTGGGATTCAAGCTTGTCGGTGATAACATTGACAAAACTGTCAAAGCCAGATACATGAGAGCTGAAAATCATAGGAATAAATCACTCCATTATTTCCAGTACTTTGCTGTCCAGAATAGAATTGACCATAGTAGCTTCCCAGATGTGCATGTTCAAACATGCTTGGACAGTCCAAAGCGTAGGGCATTGAGTTTGTTGCCTTCTAAAGAGGGTGATTGCATTCTAAGGAGCAACATTGTAACTATGGTGTCTAGAGTTTTGACAAAGCACATGCCTTTCTTCAAACATACATTTGAAGATATTGTGCAGTGGCACATAAAACACCAATATTATGCTGAAATGTCATCAAACTCAGTTGTGGTAGGTAAAATGTGTACTTAATTTTATTTGTTGTGTTATAATAATATATGGCTGCCATTATATGACTTTAAAAAAACATCTGAGTTTTATCTGTTTTATATCTACTCTATGTTGTAGTCCACCAACAAAGAAGGTAAAGGGTCGGCTCCGCCAGACTAAACTTTTGTAGTACCAAATTTGAATCATTCTGACTATTTGAATTTACCAGTCACTGTTGACAACAAGCTCTTAGCTATAAAAATGAAAGGTCAGAGTTATTTTTGTATATTTAACTAACAAATATGGAATTACGTACTTACTAGTAGTAGCTTTCTTAGCATTAATGTGCTTACATACTTTTTCAGAAGTAGTCTACAGGTGGCTCTTGACAACTAACAAGCCGCACTTAGCCGGAAAAAAGGCGAAGTTTTGAATTTAAATCTGGTAAAGGGTCTTCAATGCCATAGTAACCGGTCGAATCAACTTTTTTTTGTTTCTTGAAAAGCAAGCATTTTCGCAGGAATTTTCTCACACTTAGGAGCTTAAGTATAAAGCAAGAATGCTGTAGTTTCAGAATAAATTGGGGTTAAGCCTAAACAGTCTCGTAGCCACTCGTACCGGAAGTAATAGAAACACCGTACAATTTCTTTCAAAAGGTCACCTCATTAAAATGGTGCTTGCGCGTGGGTGTTCAATAATTTTTTTTTAGTTTGCAAGGAAGCCATACACGTGTTTGTCTTAATACTGTGGTGTGCTGCTCAGTCAAGCTAACAGCATTGTTTGAGGGGGAAAACAGACCATTCTAGCATCAGAATACCTTTTAATATGGTAAGTTATATATTTCTTATTAATTCGGGACATAGCAATCTGCAACCAAATTAGACTAAAATAATTAGTGATATGTCATAGTCATTCATGTATTTATGATATACTAAATTATTGTAACTGCAAAACAAAGAAGATAAATTTTAAGTGGTATTGAAGGTATTATGATAATACTTTGTATGTACAATCAAAGAGTTCAGTGCTAAGGAGAAGAGGTCCAAAGACGACGATCCATCCAGGTCGAAAATGTGGTCCTTGCCAGTTATGCAGCAAGTCTGCCTCTTTTTACACACACCTGTCCACTTGGGATCCTGAACTTTCAGCAAAAGTCTGGGCCATGGAGAAAACGATCACGGTTGACAGCTGTATTTTGTCGGGCATGTGAAAAAGGCATAAAGAGAAATATTAATTCGGGTGACTATGTACCACGCTGGACATTACAGAACCACACTGATGATGGGAAGCTAGTTCCACTGTGCCAGGTTCATTATAAACAAGTGCATCGCACAATCAACCCTCAAGTATACATGCATGAGAAATGCTTCACATGTAGTGCTAACATAAAGGGGTCGTACAGGCACTGTTCTAACACTGTTATCATTTTTGTCAAGTCAGTGATATGGATTTAAACATCACTGAAAATGATAAAATATGCACAAATTGTTATAATAGTCACCTCGAAATAATTGCTAATTTTAAGCAAAATAGTCATGATTATGAATTAAGTATCCTTTTAAACAATATTTCTCCTGCATATTAATATACTTTGCATTTATGTTTATGTGCCTTATTCCAGACTCAACCCCAGAAGATACAGTCGTGGAATGAGATTATAAATTGCCCCTGTTTTTTTGTCGAGGACTTTACTTTGTGATTTAATTACTTTTTATTTTTATTCATTGTCTTTTTATTAACACCCTTTGAGTTATAAATCTGCAGGTGTTTATCTGTTCATCTTCAACAGCCTGTACCAATAGGTAAATTAGCAGTACCGTATTTGTTCTAATTACAGCACCAAAAAATAATAATTCAAATTTGGAAATGGTCCATTATTGGAGCAAAACATAAATTGTTGACATCTACTGGTTCTTAAAATAGGGTGGAGCTTAGTAATTAGGGCGAAGTTGACTTCTCGGTGACCGAGAGTCAGACCTGTCGACGATTAAAACGTACAAGTGCAGAATGGCTTATTACTACAGTTCCTGAAGGCGTCTAAAAACGTTTAAAGAAACCTGCTTGAGTCCTGCTGCGGTAGAAGCCATAATAACGAACAATCCTCGGCTGAGACATCCAACGGCCACCTGCCCGTCATATTTAGCTAAGCACCAGAAAAAAATAATTCAAAAATGGGATTGGTTTATAAATAGAACGAAAAAAAAAGTATTGTCACCGGTTGGTTCTAAGATTTGAGCGGTGCTGTAATTGGGATGAATACGGTAGTTCCAATAGAATCAGGAAGTCCAACAGGAAACACAAACAACTCGGGACATTGCAATCTGCAAGCAACTAGCTACTCCCTTTTAAACCATATCATCACTAAACATAATATAATAGCTATCTCTGAAATTAACATTGTAACTGCAAAACGTACGTACCATTAGTTATGAATAGTTATAATTTTACTTCCTTCTTTGCTGAAACCAATACCTCAGATAAAATACCAGTAAAAGTTTCTATCTTTCTGGCGTACAGCAAAAAAATAGCGATATATACTTTTTAAAGTGTCTTATATTTTCTTTACACACTGCAAGAAAACACAACTTACTAGTGTGCTCGCGTTTAAAGGGCATACATACAATCTATACATACATATATACATACTAGTGATGTGCTTGAGCACAAATGGAGAGCGAGCCTAAAGACTATACTATTTTTTATGATTTTGACTTCTAACACTGAAGCTACTGAAAATAAGGTCCAGTTTTTTAATTTTCGCATACCCGAGTTTTCTTTGTGATATTCTTTAGCTAAGTAGTGGTTGTAACACACAATACTTTGACACAACTGGACATGCACCTACACAGACTTACCTTCGCGGTAGTTTAGTGGACAATGTATTTTCAAGTAAATACTGTTGCGCACGGCTTATAACCATGACAAAGAGCGCATTGACTTACCACCGCCACTAACTCAAGTAGAAATGGAAGTCCCTTAAGTTTTCAAGTTTTAACTGCACCCGCAAAAGAATTCAAAAAGGTAAACAATTCAATTTCTAGGGTGATACGGGTACTAATCGATAAACAGAGGATTCTGTTTAGTGAAGTTAGGGACGGGGTCGACAACCGAACTAACACAAAAACGCGAGGGTCAAAGTACAAAAATGCCTTACGTACGTCTATACATATATACAAATAAACTAGTGATGTGCTTGAGCACAAATGGCGAGCGAGCCTAAAGACTACTATTTTTATATGAATGATTTTGACTTCTAACACTGAAGCTACTGAAAATAAGGTCCAGTTTTTTAATTTAGCATACAGGGTAAAGGATTTCAGTGCCATAGTAACAACTCTCTGCAACTGCTTGGAAGGAAAAAAACAACAACAAAAACAATACACGTTATTTAAAAGTTTTCTTTGTGATATTCTTTAGCTAAGTAGTGGTTGTAACACACAATGCTTTGACACAACTGGACATGCCCCTACACAGACTTACCTTCGCGGTAGTATAGTGGACAATGTATTTTCATGTAAATACTGTTGCGCACGGCTTATAACCATGACAAAGAGCGCATTGACTTACCACCACCACTAACTCGAATAGAAATGGAAGTCCCTTAAGTTTTCACGTTTTAACTGCACCCGCAAAAGAATTTAAAACGGTGAACAATTCAATTTCTAGGGTGATACGGGTACTGACTGATAAACCAGAGAATTCTGTTTAGTGTAATTTGGGACGGAGTCGACCACATAACTAACACAAAAACGCGCGAGTCAAAGTACAAAAATGCCTTACATACTTCCAAACATTCATAAACTAGTGGTGTGCTTGAGCACAAATAGCGAGCGAGCCTGCCTAGTTAAAACTACAATATTGATACAGTATTACAGAATTTATATGTTAGCTTAATTCATGCAGAACAGTATAATAGCAGTAGCAAACAAAGTACCAAATTAGAGTCTAACCTGAGTAATGGTAACTTCTGTAGTATCAGACTTGAGCAATTCTGACTACCTCAATTACCAGTAATTCTTGAACAAGCTTTCAGCTACAAAATAAATAGGCTGATGTTATTTTTGTAATATTAGCCAACAAATATGGAATTACTACTTGCCTCAATTTCCTGAGTATTGTTAACTTTTGTAGTTACAAATTTAAGCTATTTGGACTATCTGAATTACCAATAATTTTAGACATCAAGCACTCGGCTACAAAACAAAAGACTATTAATTTTAGCAAACAAATACAAAATTACTATCTTACCTCATTTTCTTGAGTAGTAGTAACTTCTGTAGTATCAAATTGAACCCAATCTGACTATCTCAATTACCAGTCACTCTTGACAACAAGCTCTCAACTATAAAAAAGAAAGGCCAGAGTTATTTTTGTAATTTTAACTTACAAATATGGAATTATGCAATGCGCTACGCTATTCACCAGCCGCCTTTTTCGCCTCCATCTCAGTAACAAAGTCTCTGGTGCTACAGATCTTCGCCAGCCCACCAGACCCCTCTCCACACATCACCCCGACTGTTTCGCGCCTGGCCACAGAAGCTAACATTTAGTTAACTAAGTTTCAATAATTTATGGTGGTTATGTTAAAACTTCGTTTGAATTGTCAATTGAATGATCTTGCTTATAGATTTGATGTCTCTCAATCTACTATTATCAAGAATTATGATGAAATGGTTAAAAGCTATGTCTATCAGATTGGATCGTCTCATAGTTTGGCGTCATCGTGACTCACTTCAAAAGACAATGCCTAATTGTTTCAGAGTCTCTATTGGAAATCGTGTGACTGTAATTCTGGACTGTTTTGAAGTATTCATTGAGTGTCGTCTAATCTCCAAGCTAGAACATACACTTGGTCATCATACAAGCACCACAATACTATCAAGGTGCTTCTTGGTATTACACCCCAAGGTTCTCAAAGTCTTCACGAAAAATGGTATGTACTATCATTCATGTAATAAGCACAACAAAGTCACTTTTAAGAGATTTGGTCTTTCACAGCATATGAATGAACATAATGCAATGAACGGGTTTGGTGTTCATTACGCATGAACTTAACTGACATGCTACTTCCACCTCCACTCTGTGATTTAGACCCACTCACACAGCTAGACATATAGAATTAGTTTGCAACAGATCATGAATATCCTTAAACTCTTCTTGCACATGAGATAACTCAGAATCAGTAGAACTTGATTCAGCATCATTTAAGAAAGAGATTTCAGAATCACTCTCTTCTACACATGAACAAGCACTATCTGAAGGTTCCTGAATGCAGCTAGAGAATGGAGATTCAGAAAGTGAAATAGGTGAAACACTACTGGGAGATAATGGTGGCTATTCAATACCAATCCAAAACATTGGTGGAGGATCATTTTGTGACTATATACAATTGTGACAATCAATAAAATAATTATAATTTTAAAGCAATATCTTACCTCCTTAGCTACTATGCTATTTTTAACTGATGTCTTCCAGGATGGAATCAATTATGGAGTAGTGAGACATCTAGACCTGTCTTTTGTAATCTCTGATATACTGTCAATAATTTATTGTATTACATAAAAGTAGCTATAGTAGATTATTTAAATCAACAATAAATTTTGTTGCTTACTTGCTTGGATACATGTCCAGCATACAGGACTAAAGAAACCATTTGCTGCACTAAGGAACATGATGATCGTCTATGCTTAAAAATAATACCAGCAATAACTACAAGTACTATCCTTTCATTTGTCCTGGAAACCTTGATCTTTAAAACACATTATTTTTAACAATGAAAACAATGTGGGAACTTTGGATTACAACTCAATGATCATTGCATCTACTGCCAAACTTTCTGCTGACCTCTTAAAAAAAGAAGGAAATTTATCTGAACAGACAGCAATCACTTCTCTTTTCACTAAACAGGACACAGTTTTCACCGTTGCTTGCTTTGTCATCATGCTTGCTTTACATCGTGTGTTGTGAACACTTACTGGAAAAAGATTTTTAAAAATTTGGTTTGTATATGTGACCGGATTTGTGAAAACCCTGCTAAACGCGGCATCTAAAGTTGTCTAATTTATTCTACCAGTAGGCTGCACGGGGGCCTTGGGATGCCTCCCTCCTAATTTGGAAGCTGTAGCACAAGCCGTCTTCGCCCTACGCACTACAACACTTCAGTATTTTTGCTAAACTTATTATTGCTTATTTCGAAAAAATGCCCGGTAAAGGCGTTGCTAAGGTCAGGGGGCGTGCCTTGTGTCCGTATACTATTACTGCGTGTCTCCGGGACACTATGGAATAAATCGGTTACAGGCGGATTGAAAGAAGTCTAAAAGGCTTAATGCAGGGCTCCTTAAGAAACTATGATGATAAGAATTGCGTGAGTACGTGAATTATGTAGAATAGCAAGTGAATTAGTTAGCTACAGTTTTTTCCCAGCTGTTAGTGAAAAGCCCGCCAATAATTTCTTAGCAACTCTCCGTACACGAGTCCAACCGGCTAGTGTTTCTAGCCTCCTAGTGTGAATTTTAGAGCACGCCAGAGCTTACAACTGCGTCATATGCTAGAGCTAACTGGTGTCTATCCATTTCTGCCATAAAAATGTTTTCGAAAAAAATCGACCCATACGGCTTTACCCGGTGATACTGAAAAAAATTGTTTGCCGCGTTTAGGCGGATTTTCCCAAATCCGGTCACATATTTTTTTGTCTTCTTGAGGGAGCACTTAGGTAAGTTATGGGCTTAGACTTGTAGTGAATTTTGTAGTGAATTTTAGCCTAGAAAAATGTGAATAACTTATTATTAAAATCAAAATATTTAATAACTAGTGGTGTGCTTGAGCACAAATGGCGAGCGAGCCTTAAACTACACTCTTGTTAAATCATTGATTTTAACAACTAACACTCAAGCTACTAAAATAAAGTCGAGTTTTTAAATTACGTATGCGTTAAAGGGAATTCAATGCCATAGTAACCGCTTCCCGCAACTGTTTGAATTGAAAAAGAAGCAACAAAATCAAATCACGTTATTTAAAGTTTTCTTTGTGATATTTTAAATAGTAGTTGTAACGCACAATACTTTCACACAACTGAACATACCTACGCAAGACTTACCTTCGTGATTCGTCTAGTGGACAATGAATTTTCAAGAAAATGCTGTTGAGTAGGGCTTATAACTGTGACAAATAGCGTATAAACTTATCACCGCCACTAACTCGAATAGAAATGGAGCTGCCATAAGATTTTGAGTTTTAACTGTACCCGCAAAACAATTCAAAGCGGTAAACAATTCAATTTCTATGGTGATACGGGTAATAGTCGCTAAACCGGAGGATTCTGTTTAGTGAAGTTAGGGATGGGGTCGAACGCGGAGCGAACACAAAAATACAGAGGGTCAAAGTACAAAATGACATACGTACGTCCAAACATATATATAAATAAAAAACTAATGGTGTGCTTGAGCACAAATGGCGAGCGAGCCTGATAGTTAGGTAACATAAAACTAAGTATTGTTACTATGTTTTAGCTTACTTCATGCAAACACTATAATAGCAGTTATGACCTTTTATTTCAGCAAACAAGTACAAAATCACTCTCTTACCTGATTAATGGTAACTTTTGTAGTATCCAACATCTGCCATTCTGATAATCTCAATCACCAGTAACTCTTGAACAAGCTTTCAGCTATGATAAAAAATAAAACCAGTGTTATTATATTTGTAATTTTAGCCAACAAATATGGAATTACTACTTACCTCATTCTTGAGTATTGATAACTTCTGTAGTATCAAATTGAAGTTACTTTGACCATCTGAATTACCTTGAATTCTTGACAACAAGCTCTCACCTACAAAAACAAAAGACAATTAATTTTAGCACACATTTTCTTGAGCAGTGGTAACTTTTGTAGTACCAAATTTGAGTCCTTCTGACTATTTGAATTTACCAGTCACTGTTGACAACAAGCTCTTAGCTATAAAAAAGAAAGGCCAGAGTTATTTTGCATATTTAGCTAACAAATATGGAATTGCGTACTTATCTCGGCATCCCTCGAGTAGTAGTAGCTTACTTAGCATTAATACTTTGTGTGCTTACATACGCTTTTCAGAAGTAGTGATAGCTCTCTTAGTACTGACTCTACAGGTGGCTCTTGACAACTAGTAACAAGCCGCACTTAGCCGGAAAAAAGGCGAAGTTTTGTATTTAAATCTGGTAAAACGTCTTCTATGTCATAGTAACCGATCGAATCAACTTTTTGTTTCTTGAAAAGCAAGCGTTTTCGCAGGAATTTTCTCACACGTTGGAGCTTAAGCATAAAGTAAGGCTTGCTTAATGCTGTAGTTTCAGAATAAACTGGGATCAAGCCTAAAAAGCCGTGTTTTTTGAAGAAAAAAAACGTTCCCCGCGCGCGCGTTTAAAAGGCATACGTACAATCCATACATACATACATATATACATATATACATATAACATATACCCTATTTTGCATTATACACCCCTAATACTGTCTTGCTCGCTTCGCTCGCTCGCCAATAAACAAACATCCCCGATTTTCAATTGTGTTACCCCTGTAAGTGCCTCGCAAGCTACGCTGGCTCGCCAAATTAATGTGAGGGCTGGGGATACATCATTATCCTGAGTAACTGCAGAAGATTTCAATATTGGAGTCATTAGTAAAGAATATCTTGCTGCTGGCAAGGAATAGGTAAAGTATGTAGTTGCTCATGCAGTAGTGGGCCAGATTTGCTGTTTTCATTTGCCTCCTTTATATTACTGAACACCTCTTCATGAATTGAGTTATAACTCTCTATCAATCTCACACAGGACCTACAGATAAAACCTTCAGTAAGGAGAAATTGTTCACAGCTTTCTTGAGCCAAGTTTTTGTAAATATTCTTCAGTGCATGAGAATTGGGCCTAGCACACGACTTGACAGCAACCTCCTTTGCTTATTCTCCTGCAAGGTGGATACATCCTTCCAGCAACCCCTGCAGAACTGCATTGCTAGTCTGACTTGCCTGCTAATGTGAATGAAGTCAAAGTGTATCAGCATTATCGCGTACACTTTCCGCCCTCTGCGTCCGAAATGAAAATACTTGCAAAATAATATACACGCACTCTTTTACTGTAAAATCACGCCCTTCCCGTTAGCTATACGCCTTTTATACGTTCCTCCCGAATCTGGAGGAACGGAACGAAATTGGAGTAGGCAATTGACCAAACCCCTCCGAGCTGAGCGATTTGGTAAAGGGTCGGGTAGACTATATTTTAGGTACTACACGCGACGCGACGCGTCGCGTTTTCATCGCGATTCATCGCTATGAAACACTCGCTATTCCTCTCAATTAAAAACAATTGTTTGTCATATAACAAAAACAACTTAAATACACATATAACATGACATAATATAATGTTTGTCATATAACAAAAACAACTTAAATACACATATAACATGACATAGTATGCAATGGTTTGACATAAATGAATTAATATTTTGTTTGTCATATAACAAAAACAACTTAAATACACATATAACATGACATAATATGCAATGGTTTGACATAAATGAATAATCATAAAGCAAGACAAAAGATAGTTATAATGGATACTGTTGTTTAATATGTTCATATATTTTGGTGAATGGGTCTGAATCTTTAAATTTCTTTCTCCATAAGTACTCAGATAAATACGTTTGAAATAACCCATCCCTTGTGTTTAAAACACATTCTTTTCGCATCATTTCTTTCACACTAGCTCAAGTACTCTCAATGTTTTGGGTGTGAGCTCCACTTTGTGGGTCAACAAAATTGACTGAGTGATTGACAGTGTCATGGGACATATTCAGCATGTTTATTCGGCTGTATGCTCTCCATTCATCTGAAATAACTGTTGTTCCTGGCTTGATAAACTCCAAAATGATTGGCACCAATGTTGCTGCAGATCTGTCACTGACTTCCACCATGAAGGCTTCTCTACTGTCCCTTTCCACCCCACCAAAAACCCAGTGTTCCTCGGTGTAACGGCCTCTATTGTACTTCCTTTTCCCAAATTTGGACTCATCTATTTCTACAGTTTTCCCTGGACCTCCAATCTTAATGGGATTGTCACTAAAGTATTGAGCACATACGTCTCCGTGGAAATTATACCAGTCTATTATTGTCTTTTCAGTGTGACCTGTTTGTGTACTGTATTGGACGCTGTGCTCTGTCGTGCCCACCAATAAGTAATTTCAACTATTTCACTCACAGATAAATGGCTATGTGAAAAAAAACTTGAATCTCTCAATGACAGAATTGATTGACATCCTCTAATAGGGCATCTCCAGGAATATGACCCTTTCCTTCTAACAAGTCACAGTTGGTACCACACTTAACACAATTTGCTCTTTTTTAATAGTGAATTATCCTTTAACCATCTAATAGTTGATTCCTCACTTCCTGTTATTTTACTAAAAATTTCCTTTGCCGTAAACATTTCTGTAACCGTGAAGAATAAATTCAACGCATGCTTCCACTAGCGAGGAATCGCGGGGTGCTTGAATCGCGATGAATCGCACTAGTGAGGAATCGCGGGGTGCTTGAATCGCGATGAATCGCGATAAAAACGCGACGCGTCACGTCGCGTGTAGAACCTAAAGTATAGTGTACCCAAAGGGTCTGGCGTGGGAGATTAGTCATACTATACAGTTATTAGCCAGATTATATATATCTTTATTATTGAAACAGTATATAAAACCTCTTATGAGAAGACACTTGTATCCAACATTCTATTTGCTAAAAACTAACCAAGAAATAAAGTGGATATTTCGAAAGTTTCATTTAGTCTAGCGACAGTACTTGCCACAACAATTGTAGTCATACTATGAAAAATATGAGTGTTTGTATGAGTACCCCTGCAAAGGTATTCCCCACTGTGATGTTCTTGTAGATTATATAAAGTGAGAGTGTAATCTTGAATGTCTCTTTTTTTGAGTATTGAAATGAACACTGAACCACTCTACTGGACTACCGCTGAAGCAGGTAAGAGTAACAGTACCATTCCTGGGCACTTCTACCCAGTTAGGCGAAATATTACCAAAATTGTTTTCCTTTTGTATTTCTGCAAAAAAATTTCCTAATACTGTAACCTTCGAAAATATTGTAAAATGTTCATCAGTATCTGTCCCTCTACAAATATAAAAGCCAGAGTCACTTTTTTTTAAATTGTTTAGCGTAACTTGCTTAAACCCTTTACTGTGTTTACTTAAAAGATGTCGAGAAAAAGAAACAATCCAGGGGTATTTTGTAGCGAATGCCCAATTTACCGCTGATGAATGACTGCCACAATAAATATTAGTTGAAGAGTTTTCTGGCACAAACAAAAACATTGGTACCACTTCCTTAATGCGCACTTCTATTTGCTGCCTATTAGTTCTTCCATTAGATGTGACTCTGGAAATCAAGAAAATACTTAGGAATCCATATAAAGCAGTGAAATTGCCTCCTGACAATAAACTCATACCTATATACCTCGTTAGTTCCCTAGACGCCAGTGGTCGTGGGTTCACTTGGAGGTGGGGTCAGGATGCCAGAATAGTGGGGAACCAAACTGGAAGTATAGTTTATGTCTCTCACCACCAGCCCAGTGGCGAAGTCGAGGTAATTCCAAGTCTTGACTACATTAAAATCATCTGCTTCTCATAACTGTGGAGGGTTGAATACAACATTCTATAAATTGGTATCAAATTGAGAATCGGGATATTTGTTAGCAGCGAGCGAGCGAGATACTATAAGGGGTGGACAATTGGAAATCAGGTGTGTTATTGGCAGCGAGCGAAGCGAGCGAGACACTATCAGGGGTAACTCAATTGAAAATCGGGGATATTTGTTAGCGAGCGGAGTGAGCGAGACAGCCAGCTCCTCTTCCGCCTTCTTCAACTCATAGTCATCTCTTCTTTATTTAGCTCTCTGTCAGCTCTCCAGTCTAGCTCCTCACTGTCAACTCTCAAGTCAAGCCCCTCATAGTCAGTACTCCAGCTTTGATCTAGCTTAGCTCTCAATAGTATCCTCCTCCCTTCTGGCATTTAGTATCCTCCCTTCTGGCATTTAGTATCCCTGTGCACTCACTTGAACAACACTATGCTGGATAGAAAACCTACTTCACAATACACAAAAGAAGTCAGCTATGTTTAAATTGTCAATGGCAAGTGGACATTTTTGGTCCAACACCTGATGCAGAAAATAAAAATTTCTGTTTACTGAAGAAATCTGGTGATAACCTACAGTTAGATTGTACACACTCATATTGCTAAGCGCAAATTTTGTTGATTTTTGTGAGTGTCTTTGTTGATATTATCACTGCCCTTGTGGTCATTTATACATCCTGTGACTGTATCATTACTTGTGGTTATTTTTGTATCCTGACACCCTAATATATATGCAGACACTTTTGATTCAGACTATTGTATTGAGTATTACTTGATATTACCAATTGAGTACTTCTACATGGTGTCATCAGAGTTGAAAACCCGAAATTACAATTATTACATTTTCTCAAAACTATTTTGTTAAGTTCAAATTTTTCTCATAATAATAGCTTTAAGTAAATGTTATTATGTAAAAAAATCACTATCAATTTCATATTTGCCACAAATAGTAAAAAGTATTTAATTGGAGGGTGATAATCAGAAAACAAATCTTGTAGGAGCTTGTCTTCGGAGCGCGAGAGCCCAAGTGTCTAGCTACCATTTAAACTGTCAACAATTTTGTATTTTTTGCTCTCTAATTATACGATAAGAAAAAATGAACGATTACAATAAAAACGAGGAAATGACAATGACGATACTTTAACAAACGAAAATGTAAGCACACAGACAATACACTAGGACACAAACAAATATCTTTGTCAGGGTACTTTGGTAGACCAACCTTACCTCTTCTGAACACTTTTCAGACTTGTGAGACAAGCTATTATAATGAGGACTTAGTACTTATACTAATTAAAACGCCATGCATGATACCATTTTTTGTTTTTTAATTTCTTCTTTTTCCTTCTTGACAACATTCATGCTATGCACAGATATCAATGGCCAGTAATAGCTGAATAAGTCAATAGCTATTTACTTACGTTAGGATTATTCTTATTCATTCAAACACTAAATCTATAAATATTGTGCGATCTCCAGGGACTGACTCAGGTTGAAGAAATGCTGATTTCAGCAGTTATACCACTAATGTCAATCTACAGGTTACCTCATGGCCAGTATGGGTACAAAGGTCACGTTATCAATTTGCCACAAGAGATTAACTCTCTTTGTACTAGCTTACCACATCTTCCCTAAGATCTGGATATCTTGATAGTTCGAAAGGAAGGTGGTGACCATGCACACAAAGACTTTAGAGTCGGACGAGCAGTTGTGCAAAGTCAGTGGCTGAAACGGCACAACAGGTACTATCGTGATATTAGCATCGACTATGAGTGTTTGAGTCAGCTTTCAGAGGATGGAAATCTATCAGGTCTGAGTCAAATTGAAGAAAAATCTGCCTCGCACGACAGAAAAAACCTGACTGAAGACCAAGAAACTGAAGAAATTGACTCCTTTATTCCACTTGCAGTTCAAAAAATTACAGAACAAGAAGCCATCAAAAAATCAGTTGCTGAAAAGCAGCAGTCCAAGAGTGTCCCATGGCCAGGACGGGGTTCTGCTCCTATCAATGAGTTTATAACGGAAGGATACATGTCTTGTGCTTTTCCTACTTTGCTCCCCACAGGCAGTGCAGACTTTCTGGCTCCTCGAGAACACCCAGTGATGGTAGGTAACTACTTTAAGCATCTCCTGAAGTTTCGAGACGGAAGGTTTGCTAGGCACCCTCGCTTTCGCTATTTTGCCCTCAACACAGAAATGAGATGGCGAGCTCTCCAAACGGGAAGGGTGTACATAAAGCAGCACCCAAAGGATGCTAAACTGTCACTGGATGATCTCAAAGGAATGGTACAGAGTGGAGGTGAACAGCTAAGTAAGCGAGTGTTGCACTATGCCAGCAGCTTGCGTGGGTCGAGACAGTTTTGGTTCAAACAGAGAAGTAGGCTGATTTCTATGGTCGACACTCTGGGCATTCCTACTGTCTTTTTTACCCACAGTGCTGCTGATGGTCAGTGGCCTGAGCTAGCTCGGCTCATATGTGCTGAAAATGCTGACAAAAGTGCTTGTCGTAGCTCTGCAGTCACCACCAATCCTGCTGTAGCAGACTGGTTTTTTTATGAGCGAATCAGCAAGTTTGTGCAGGCCTTCTATGTGGACGTTCTTGGAGCAACCGATTTTTGGTTCAGGTTTGAGTGGCAGCACCGTGGAAGTCCACATGTCCACGGGCTGGCATGGCTTCCCAATGCACCAGATGTGGAAAAGCTGCATTCTGCAAAAGACACGGCTGCATTGCTGGATGTCATCGAGGAGATCACAACCTATGTTGACAACCTTGTCAGCACTGTGAATCCTGGAATTCCTGCTGGTGGAAGTAACATCCAAGATCCAGTACCCCAGGCTAAGACCAAGCCACATGTGTGCAACAAGTCTTACAGTGATGTAAAAGACTTTAGCATGGCATAGGTGTAGCAGTACGCTATACATTGGTCAGGCAATCTGACTGATGGTGAGGATTACATCTAGGGAGGAGGCCAAAACACTCCCTTTTAATATGGAAACTCTAAATAAACCTCAATCCCCTTTTTTGACTTAAAAATTCTTAAAAAAACTCTTAACCCTCTCGTTTCCATATTGTTTGGACGCGCGCGGAAAAATCTAATCTTCTACCGGGGAATAGAGCATTACTGTTTTATTTTTTTAACTCGATGCTGGCTGGGAAAACCCCATAGCAACCATATATCACTAAATAGACCAAGTGTTTGGGATTCCCCTCATTTTTTGATTGAGAAAATTGAATAATATTTAGGCTCTCTACTAATACTTAAAAAAAAAAAAAATTTCCCCAAAAATTCCACTTTTCCCATCATAAAAAAAAAAAAAATAATAGAAATAATATTGTTTGATGTATTTTATACCTATATTATATTAGTTCATCAATAAAATATGTTGTTTGTTGTGTTTGGTGCTGATTGTGATCATGTAGGAGACATCTATGAGTATCCACAAGGAACATATGCCATCGGACGTCGAGCTCCACTACAAAACAATTTCATATACATAAAAACACAAACAACAAAGATATTTGTAATTCAAACAACAAATTATTCATGATCCTATATAATTGCAACTTTATGATGTATTGTATGCAGTTTCATACAGGATTTTTGTTTGGGAGGGGGGGTGGGGCTCCGAGTGTACTTCGCCAGGTCCGGCATCTTCTCCTTCATCATTGGAAGACTCTGCTCCTGTTGCGTCATCTGCGTCCTCTTCACAATCCCTCTTCACAATCGGGTCAGTGACTGCATACACATCTGGCTAGTAGTACTCTCATGGCAATACCCTGTCTTCCTAAATAATGTAGTGACTCAATGATGATCATCAACATTCTTCCATTCTGCTCTTTTTCAATAGAATGTGAATGAGAAAGCATTTCACCTATATTTTGTGGTGTGCTATTATTCATCTTCATCACTGCATCGTGATCATATCGTGAAGATTGATGCCTCCTATTAAGATAACCATATTGACAATCCTATCTAGTTGTGTACTGCTTATAATAGATGTTCACTCACTTGAAACTCGCACAGGCATCCTTCCAATTAATAATCCTTTAGTAATAAAGGCTAGATCTCTTTTACCATAGAGGCCGCAAGGAAGTAAATTTGTCTCTTCTGCCGTTGAACAGAAGAAACATACTACAGAGTCGTTGGCCTCATTGTAATCAAGCCATGGCCACCTCTGAAACCAGAAAGAGTTGAAAGACCTCTTGTCACCTTTGCTGCCAAAGGAAATGCAAAATTTACCGGTTGATTTGCAGACCGGCCAGAAGCTGCACAAGTGCTAGTACCGGTAGTGGCCGTCATTAAACCGCCTGAGGTATAGGTAAAGGGTCGATAGAGTGATGGTATGCCCAAAGTGGGTGTGGCTTCACAAAAGAATTGGTCCGGCAATTGCCGGAGCTGCCGGACCCAGCGCTACGCCTTTGCATGGATCTTGTAGATCTGATAGCCACTTGCCAGCGTCACACCAGATGTTCGACTGCATACTGCCTGAAAAAAAAAAAAGGCAAGCAAGAGTGCAGGTTTGGCTATCCAAAGCCTTTGCAACCAGTGACTTCAATAGACACACAAGAAGATGGGGAACCAAGTCACAGCTCGCAATGATACATTGTTGAATGGGTACAACCCGTTGCAGTTGTCAGCATGGAGAGCTAATGTGGACTTGCAGTATGTTGTGTCACGGCAGAAGGTTGTCAAGTACATTGCTAAGTATGCCACAAAGTCAGAGCCTCGTTCAAAGGCACTGCAAGAAGTCTACAACACCATTATGAAACAAATTGGTGATGGTGGCACTCCTCTCAAAGTAGTACAAAAACTACTAACAAGTACAGTTGGTGAGAGGGATTTTTCTGCACAGGAAACGTGCCATCTCCTCCTGATGCTGCCAATGTTCCGAGCTTCTCGTCACTTTATAGTTCTCAGTCTTGATGGTTCTTGGCAGGTGGATGATAAACTTGAGGATGACAGACCAGTCACTGTGGATTCGCAACTAGATCATTATGGTGGTCGACCTGACAGTGATGAATTTGACCAGCTTACTCTGTTGGAATTTGTTCGAAAGTACAAAATTCCAAAAAACGTAGGGCTTCCAGTGGTTCCAAGAACCAAAGAGGTGGTAGTGATCCCTCGCCCATACTGTCCTCCAGATCCAGATGGGCCTCACTATGAACAATACTGCAGGCAAAAATTGATGTTGCACAAGCCATTTCGCCAGATAGACGACTTACTAGAAGGGCGGTGTGATACATTCAAGGATGCATATGGAAGGTTTCTTCATTCAAGCAATGTCCCTGCTTCACTGGCTGATGATGTTCATCGGCTCGAAATGGATCAAACTGATGATAGTTCCAATATTGACACTGTGAATGAGGTGAGTTTTAAAAGACTCAATATACTAACAATATTCATGTTACCTTTATCAAATTTATAGGCACAGAGTGATGAAGAAGGGATTGATCAAAATCCATTGGTGATACAGGATTGGATGCTCCTATGTTCTCATCAACCAGATTTAGAGCATGCCAAAATGAATACAAGTGATGTTGATTGGTGAGCTGCAGGAAAATGTTACAACAACTTGAAAGATATGCCTTTCTTCATTGCACAGCAGCGTCAGAATCATTCTTTGGCTTCATCAATTCACTCAGATGTCGATCCTTCAAAACTGAGTGGGAAGCAGTTGGTCGCTTATGAAACGGTTAGTCGACACATGCAAGACAATATCAAAACACCATTGAGAATGATAGTCAGTGGCACTGCTGGTACTGGAAAGTCCTATCTGATCAAATGCTTGCAAAATCTTTTGGGTGATTTGCTCATGGTGACAGCTCCAACAGGAGAGGCAGCTTACAATGTGCATGATCACACATTGCACTCTGTCCTTAGCATTCCGATTCGTGGGGATTTTAAAGATCTCGAGGGTGAGCGTCTACACAAGCTTCAAGATTCTTTTGCCAACATTCGTTACCTCATCATAGATGAGATGTCTATGGCTGGCAGGAAAATGTTTGGTCAAGTGGACAGAAGAATGAGACAAGCATGTCCCCACCAGTAAGTTTGTAATGAATTATTATTGTGTGCAACTTGTTAAACGAGTCTGTTTTGCAGGGCCAAAGAATTGCTTGGTGGACGCTCATGCATCTTGATTGGAGACTGGGGTCAGCTGCCACCAGTGATGGATCTGCCATTGTACATTACTGCTGCAAAGTCAGAATTATCTGATTTAGGCAGTGCTAATTACAACATGTTTGACAGTGTGGTCGTATTGGATCATGTGATGAGGCAAGCTGGCAATGGTGATGCTCAGCAGCAGTTCCGTGACCTACTCATGAGGCTCCGAAATGGGCAATCCACCATTGATGACTGGAAAAACCTCATGCAACAAACTCTGACCAATGTTCGAGATACCAGTGTATTTGATAATGTTCTTCATCTTTTCCCAACTGCAATGGCTGTAGCTGAGTTTAATGTAACCAAGTTGCACTCGAACAGTGAGCCAGTGGCAACCATGAATGCTGTTCATTCTGGACCAGGTGCGAGTAAAGCTTCAGCTGAAGATGCTGGTGGACTAGAGTCTGTAGTGTGCTTGGCTCATGGAGCACGAGTGATGCTTACTGCCAACCTGTGGGTTGATGCCGGTTTGGTAAATGGTGCTATGGGTACGGTTGTAGGCATTTGCTATGATAATGTTGAATATCCATCAAGTCTGCCCCTTGCGGTGACGGTGAAGTTTGATTTATATGCTGGGCCAACTCTGTCCGATGGCACTGTACCCATCACTCCGCTTAGACGATCATGGCTCTCTACAGACAAACAAAGTTCACAGCTTTAGCTTCCTCTCAAACTTGCCTGGGCAGTAACCATTCACAAGTGCCAGGGAATGGCACTGGACAAGGTTGTGATTGATGTTGGGAAAAAAGAGTTTTCCACTGGTCTCACTTTGTTGCTTGCTCTAGAGTGCGAAGTTTGAAATACATGGTTTTTGTGCCACCATTTTCATTCCAAAGATTATCAAACATTTCCAATTCTGGTAGACTCAATGAGAGAATTTGCGTAGACGCTCGACTACACAGGATGAGCAAAAAGGAAAAATGTTATGTGGGCATTGATTTAACCACCACATGTTTTGTTGTTAAGCAAGACATAATTGAGAATTCACAGGTTCCAGCAGAGAAACAAGCCAATAAACCAATTTCTTCAAAGCAAGATCAACACAACAATAGCTCAGACGGTAGTACTATTCAACCTTCTGAAGAGGCGGACAAAGGATCTTCTGAGTTAGCCAATGTTCCTATCGAACAGGCCCAATCAAATGACACTGATGATTTGATCATAGTTCGTACGGAGAGCAATTATCGATTCCGTTATTACCCTGTTAACGATGATTGGCAGCGCAGAGTGTGTGCCGAGTTGCACTTGAATTACATTGCTTCCAATGAAATTACTCCTGGTGGTCACGATATTGTATTGACTGATCCTGTTTTTTTAAAAGCATACGAGGATGGTAATTGCATGTTTCCATCATTTTCATATAATTACCGGGTCTGAAGACCAACACTCGCGTGTGCGAGATCTTATTGTTGAGCACATTAGATTTATGGGAGAATTGCTGTGGACAAATCAAATTCGTCTCCTCTTACAACACTTGAGAAGAATTGGTGAAGTTCGCTGGGTAAGGAATGTGTCACCAGAAGTAGAATGGGATCAAGGTATCCAACAGTACATTGCTGCTTCCCAGATGGATCGTGACTCAACTTCGGGTTCAGAAGTAGAAATCATGGTACTGGCTCATCTTCTGGATATTCCCATCTACTCATATGATACAACCCATGGATGGAACAGATATGCTCCTGGCTATGTGTATGGGGTGTTTGATCTCAGTCAAATAGATTCTCTACAGATGGCTATGTATATTCGACATGACAATGATCACTATCAGTATGATGTAATTACATCTGTACAATAACTTTTCAAGATACTTTCCTCATCAACTTTTGTTTGATATCTCTTCTGCTATCCTCTCTTAATTTGGCTCTCATTGTGATCTACACGACTTTTATATGTAGGCTAAAATATGTTACATTTAATATGCGTTAAATCAGTTGAATGTCATACATTTTAGATAAAAGGCCTTCTAATTTTTTCAGCTCTCTCTGTATTAGTACCTTTGGTCTCAGTACTGTGTAAGTTTAAATACATAATAGTAGCATTTAGGTAAACATTCATTTGTATGTCATAGCATTCTCTTTATCCTTGCCTGTTATTCACCCAGGTAAGTGTGTTATTAAAGTTCCATTACCTGTAAAGTTGTAGCATATCATGCCTTACCCTTCCCATATTGATATACTGTGCATATTTTTTTGTGTATCTATAGTGTGATTTATTTTGAGCACTGCCTATGGTGTTCAGTTATAATACATTTCTAAACGGAATCCTTAGTAGCTTGAGTGTTAGAAGTAAAAATCAATCATTTAACAATAGTGTAGTTTTAGGCTCGCTCGCCATTTGTGCTCAAGCACATCACTAGTTGGCGAGCGAGCGTAGCGAGCGAGACACTTACAGGGGTAACACAATAGAAAATCGGGGATGTTTATTTATTTATTGGCGAGCGAGCGAAGCGAGCGAGACAGTATTAGGGGTGGATAATGCAAAATCGGGTATATGTTATATGTATATATGTATGTGGGATGGTACGTATGCCCTTTAAACGCACGCGCGGGGAACTCTTTTCTCCAAAAAAACATGACTTTTTAGGCTTGGCCCCAGTTTATTCTGAAACTACAGCATTAAACAAGCCTTACTTTATACTTATGCTCCAAATTGTGGGAAAATTCCTGCGAAAATGCTTGCTTTTCAAGAAACAAAAAGTTGATTCGACCGGTTACTATGGCATTGAAGACCCTTTTCCAGACTTGGGGGGATACGGAGTGCCGGTTGTTGGTTGTCAAGAGCCGTTGGTAGTCAGAATGTCGTAGTATTAATGCTAAGGAAGCTACTACTTCTCGATGGAAGCTGAGGTAAGTAGTAATTCCATATTTGTTAGCTAAATATGCAAAATTAACTCTGGCCTTTCTTTTTTTGTAGCTAAGAACTTGTCAACAAAATTCAAATAGTCAGATTGGCTCAACTATGGTACTACAAAAGTTACCACTGCTCAAGAAGATGAGGTAAAAAAGTAATTTTGTATTTGTGTGCTAAAATTGATTGTCTTTTGTTTTTGTAGGTGAGAGCTTGTTGTCAAGAATTCACGGTAATTCAGATAGTCAAAGTAACTTCAATTTGATACTGCAGAAGTTATCAATACTAAGGAAATTGAGGGAAGTAGTGATTCTACATTTGTAGGCTAAAATTACAAATAATAACATTGTTTTATTTTTTTTATCATAGCTGAGAGCTTGTTCAAGAGTTACTGGTAATTGAAATTATCAGAATGGCAGAAAGTTAACAAATCAGGTAGGAGAGTGATTTTGTATTTGTTTGCTGAAATAAAAGGTCATAACTGCTATTATAGTGTTTGCATGAAGTAAGCTAAAAATAGTAACATTGTATGTTACCTAACTATCAGGCTCGCTCGCCATTTGTGCTCAAGCACACCACTAGTTTATTTATTTATTTGTATATATGTATGGACGTACGTATGTCATTCTGTACTTTGACCCTCGCGTTTTTGTGTTAGTTATGTGGTCGACCCCGTCCCAAATTGCACTAAACAGAATTCTCTGGTTTATCGACCAGTACCCGTATCACCCTAGAAATTGAATTGTTTACCGTTTTGAATTCTTTTGCGGGTGCAGTTAAAACTTGAAAACTTAAGGGACTTCCATTTCTATTCGAGTTAGTGGAGGTGGTAAGTCAATGCGCTCTTTGTCATGGTTATAAGCCGTGCGCAACAGTATTTACTTAAAAATACATTGTCCACTAGACTACAATGAAGGTAAGTCTGTGTAGGTGCATGTCCAGTTGTGTCAAAGCATTGTGTGTTACAACCACTACTTAGCTAAAGAATATCACAAAGAAAACGTTTAAATAACGTGTATTGTTTAGTTGTTGTTTTTTTCCTTCAATTCAAGCAGTTGCAGAGAGTTGTTACTATGGCACTGACATCCCTTTACCGTATATGCGAAATTTAAAACCTGGACCTTATTTTCAGTAGCTTCAGTGTTAGAAGTCATAGTCTTTAGGCTCACTCGCCATTTGTGCTCAAGCACATCACTAGTTGGCGAGCGAGTGAAGCGAGCGAGACTGTAGTAGGGGTGGATAATGCAAAATCGGGTATATGTTATATATGTATGTATGTATGTATGGATTGTACGTATGCCCTTTAAACGCGCGCACGGGGAACGTTTTTTCTTAAAAAAACACGGCTTTTTAGGCTTGACCCCAGTTTATTCCGAAACTACAGCATTAAGCAAGTCTTACTTTAGTTAAGCTCCAAAGTGTGAGAAAATTCATGCGAAAACGCTTGCTTTTCAAGAAACAAAAAGTTGATTCGATCGGTTACTATGCCATTGAAGACACTTTACCAGATTTAAATTCAAAACTTCGCCTTTTTTCCGGCTAAGTGCGGCTTGTTACTAGTTGTCAAGAGCCACCTGTAGTCAGTACTAAGAGAGCTATCACTACTTCTGAAAAGCGTATGTAAGCACATAAAGTATTAATGCTAAGGAAGCTACTACTACTTGAGGGATGCCAAGGTAAGTACGCAATTCCATATTTGTTAGCTTAATATGCAAAATAACTCTGGCCTTTCTTTTTTATAGCTAAGAGCTTGTTGACTGGTAAATTCAAATAGTCAGAAGGACTCAAATTTGGTACTACAAAAATTACCACTGCTCAAGAAAATGAGGTAAGAAAGTAATTTGTATTTGTGTGCTAAAATTAATTGTCTTTTGTTTTGTAGGTGAGAGCTTGTTGTCAAGAATTCAAGGTAATTCAGATGGTCAAAGTAACTTCAATTTGATACTGCAGAAGTTATCAATACTCAAGAATGAGGTAAGTAGTAATTCCATATTTGTTGGCTAAAATTACAAATAATAACACTGGTTTATTTTTTATCGTAGCTGAAAGCTTGTTCAAGAGTTACTGGTGATTGAGATTATCAGAATGGCAGATGTTTGATACTACAAAGTTACCATTAATCAGGTAAGAGAGTGATTTTGTACTTGTTTGCTGAAATAAAAGGTCATAACTACTATTATAGTGTTCGCATGAACTAAGCTAAAACATAGTAACAATACTTAGTTTTATGTTACTTAACTATCAGGCTCGCTCGCCATTTGTGCTCAAGCACACCACTAGTATATAGGTATGTATGCATACGTGCGTAAGTAAAAAAATTCGCCCGCGCTTCTAATTACGTAAGTTAGGTAAAGAGTTCTCAGTTCCAGTATTTTTCAATTAACGAGCGGGAGAATCCTGCTGCACTGCCTTACGCAACTTTGTTTCAACCAAAAAGTTTATAGCTACTCTCTTCTTGAAACAATTGTGAAGTCTTTGTCAAGCTGCGCTTCTTTGCCACTACTTTCGAAGTATTCAGGTAATTCTGTTAGTTTAGTCTGGTATCAGAAACTTTAGATTCTTTGATGCTAATGGCAGGTCTAGTGTAACGTGCCGAAGTTACTGGCGATTAAGGTGGGAGTGGTCAATGAAGGTGTGAAGGCAGCCGCGCATGGGGGGTGCAGCCGGAAATGAGAGGGTATAGAAAGTAAGGGCGCCACGTGTAGTGGGCACTAAATCTGAAATAAAGAGAGAGTTAAAGTGATTATGACAGACTCGAGGTCCGCCATAAGTAAAAGGCCAACTAAGGCTGGCAAAAGCTCCCAATATATTAGAGAGGGGAAGTGGGTGGAATGTCCGGGGGTATGTGGTCAGACTCCGTGACGGGTGGCAGTCTGTCGTGGTTCGGACAAGGCAGCAGTGCGTGGCAAAGCTGCTGCGTGACGCGCGCGCGGCAGAGGGGCCTGAACGGAATCGCGCCCGGAAGCGGCGACGTACGGACACGCGGCCGACTGCATACCACCGGCACACACGCGCAAAGTGAGACGGGAAATAATGGTAAAGTGAGCATAACAGTTAACCAAAGGCTAAGCATCGGACATCGAAGAGGGAACGGAGATGGACGTGGAGATAATTGACATCGGACGCCGAGCAGGTAACTGAGAATGGAAAGGGTTACAATGTGCACTACAGTTAGATGTAATTTCTGTCCTATTTTTCTGTAAAAAGTGTCTGCTCGCTCGCCATGCATTTGAGCTATTCGAGCGCACCACTAGTTATTATACGTGGGCGAAGGGAAAAGGTCTAGTGAAGCTAACGTATACTACTTGTGCAACCGCACTCGCGTAACAGTATGACGTCAGTACGCAATAATTTGCACGCGAGTATTATAAAGCTAAGTTACGGGTGTGCTATCCAGCATTGCCATGGCTTCTTTTCTACCAACAGTTTGTGTTGCTTGTGGTGGTCCAGCTAAATCTGGTTGTAGAAGGGTAGTAAAAGAAGAAGTTGAAAGCTTATGGTTCAAACTTTTCCAGAAAGAAGTGCTGAAGAGGGGCCACCAGCTTCTAAATTCAGTTTCAGTAAATCTCTTTATGTGTAGGACTTGTTTTGGGGCATACTTAAAAGCTATTGAAATTGAAAAGGTAAGTAAATAGGTTTGCTAAAAATTTAATCAATAAATAAGTGAATTACTATCAGACTCTGGCTAAGAAGGTGGAAACTGCTGTATCCTTAATGGAAGCTCCAGTATTGTGAGTTTATTTGATATCTTTTAGTTTTATACGAAGTTCATGTTCATCAGACAAGTAGTGTCCATAGTTAGCTGTACTTTTTACTAATCCTCAACATACTAAAATTCGAATCTTCACTGTAGGTTACACCACTAGAAATTTCTCAGCAGGTTACCCCACCGGAAATTTCACTACAGCCATGCAAAAGAAAACGGTATGGTGAAGATGAACAACTTAGATGCAGCCAACAAAAGACAAGCATGATTCCAGTAACACCAGGTATTTTATAAATTTAACACACTATTTTCCCTTTTTTTCTTCTTTATTTTTTTCCTTCATTTATTTATTTGTTTTTAATTTTTTTGGGACAAAATGTATTGATCACCAGAAACTATATCTATGCTCCTATTTTTTTTCTTTTTTTTTCTTTCTGAAAGTAGGTTAAGGCTGAATAAATGGTGTTGATCCAGCTACGTAGTATTCATTACAAGCTACATTGAAGCTCCTTTATTTCCTTTTTTTTTTTTTTTTTTTTAAAGATGTAGCCTATAGGTTAGGTTGAATATAATATGGTGTTGATTACCAGGTACATGGTATTGATTACTAGCTACATTGATGCTCCTTTTATTTCCTTTTTTTTTTTTTTTTTGAAGATGTAGCCTATAGGTTAAGGTTGAATACATGTATATGATGTTGATTACCAGGTACATGGTGTTCATTACTAGCTACATTGATGAAGAAAATAGTATAGAAGAAGTGTTGTAGAAAGCTACAACTTAGTTGTTTGTTAGTAAATGTGAGAACATGTCAGCATAACTACAAGCAGCATACATCCAATTTATGAGAGATGGATATACTGATGACAAAGATGGAATTGACTAATTCTTAAATTAAGGGTGGCCGCACACCGCCTACGCAATTTTTTGTTGATGGTTGCTATGCACAATTACTACTATTGTATACTTACAGGGGCTTCTCCACTACTACACAAGGACAAAGTACCTGCCGAAGGAGCCGCTTACTAATTTTAGAGCGAATCTGGAAGAAATATCGGGGCCTGGTTATAAAACTTTGTAGCAGTTTTTTGGAGCGGTGTGGTAAGTTGGAGCTCCACAATTTGGTGCACTACTAGCCAAGCCGATACTCTACTGCAAGACAAAGAGTTATTCTCCATTTCAATATTACTTTATGATTTATTCGCAATTTTTTCTATTTATAAGATATTGAAGAATTCTCTACGTGGTGCAGTTCATTTTTTTTGGTTTACCCGTGTGTAAAATTTTTAAGTCGTTCTCATTATTAGATTCCAAGAAAAACTGTTACAAAATTTGGAACTTTAATTCCACTGGCAATTCTTAAGAAATAGCCCCACCCCCATATCTCGTACTACGAGTACGCGAGCAATTTTTTTTCTCAATTAGTTTGTATTGGTTCTAAAAAGAGTCCGCCTATATCAAGAGTAAACAAACATCAATAGAACAATAACAAGAGAGTCAGAAGAGAGAGCAGTTTATTGGAGATAGCCAGAGGTGAAGGTAATAGATCTGCGCATATTGGGAAGTAGGGCTCGGTAAATTATGCTAGCATTTTTTTGAGCATTTTAGGTACACATGTGTGTGAAGCCATGGTTATTGTACTTCATTTTATCGATGCTGACTGGCAAATACAACAACGTGTTGTCAGGCTGATGCTATTAGCTAAGAGCCTTACAGGTGAAGAAGTGGCCAGGCAATTAATCATGTGCCTATCTAATGAGCTTAGTGTTTCTTCAAATCAGCTAGTAGCAGCAATGCGTGATCGTGCTTCAGTCAACAATGTAGCAATTCAAACTCTAAAAATTGTTTATCCATGTCTTCTAGATGTGGGATGTTTCTCACACACTCTTGATCATGTTGGGGAGAAGATAAATGCAAATGTGCTAGATGAATTTATAAAAGTTTGGGTGGGCCTGTTTACACGGAGTCCAAAAGCAAAATTGGCTTGGAGGGAAGCTACTGGTTTGCCTGTTCCTGCTTACTCTAGTACCAGATGGTGGTCTAAATGGGAGGTGATGAAACATATGCTTGTCACCTTTGCTGATGTGCTTCCTTTTGTTGAGAATAATGATCTTCCCCCTTCCTCTAAAAAAATTGTTGACATTCTCAATGACCCTCCTAAGAGTCGGAAGCTGCAGATGGAACTTGCAATTACCGTTGATTTTGGTGAGCCATTTGTCAAAGCCACCTATAGATTGGAGGGAGATGGGTCACTGGCTTTTAGTGCCTATGAAGAAATTGTTAAACTTCAGGCTACTATTTCTGCCCAGAATTTCCCTAATGCTACAGCTGTTGCCAATAAATTGTCTTCAAACAGACCAACACAGAAGCAGCAATTAATAAATTATGCTACTGAGTGTATCGAGCCTGCTATTGTTTATTTCAAGCAAAAATTTGAAGGTGATCTAAAGCCAATTGTTACAGCCTTCAAATATGCCAGATATTTTGATCCAGCCAAGGTGTCTGAACTTTGTCCAAGCTCTGCTGACATTGACCAGTTGAAGGCCTTTCCTTTCCTCAATAATAAGTTGGAAGATTTGAATGTAGAGCTTCCTATCTACATGGCAAAAGCAGATGGTGTGTCACCAACCATAGACAAGTTAGAGTGGTGGAAGAAGCACTCTAATGAGCTCCCCCATTGGTCAGCTGCATGCAAACTAGTATTACTGGTTCAGCCATCCTCTGCAGCTGCTGAGCGTGTTTTTTCACTTTTATCAAATAGTTTTGGTGAACAGCAAACTTCCTCGCTAGAAGAGACTATTGAAGCATCAATTATGCTGCAGTATAACTATAGGAAGTAATGATTCTGATGAACCTTTTGTTTGTTTTCTTGATTTTTTTTTTTATTAATCGTGAGCATTATGAGCAAAATTGTGAGCATTATAGGCAAAATGAAAAGCATTATGGGTGGCATGAGTGAGAATTAGAGAATAGCATTATAGGGAAAATTTGGGGAATAATTTACCGAGCCCTATTGGGAAGTCTTCGCTCCGCAGAAATCGAGCCTGGTGGATCCATCCGCTTGAGTTCAGGTGCGCAGAGTCCGGAGAACGGCTACTGGTGGGCAGCCTGGTGCACCTTGCCGCGTGAGCTCAGACGACGTATGGAGAGTTGCTATAAACGAATATGAGACAACAAGAAGCTAAATTAAAACACCACAACTTCGCAAATTATACTTCTGCTACTACTGCGTGATTGTTTCTGCTCGCGTATTATCGAATGGTGGGGTATTGGCGGGGAATAAATTAATGTCCGGATCTGCAGGCGGTGCGCGTTGCTATGTGCGGCCACCCTTAATATTTGAGTTGTATAAGCTAATACACAGTGGTTTCTATCAAACATAAAATAATTAAATATTGTTAAACCTGCAAAACACTTAACCTCTTTTGATACAGGTTCTAATCAGCGAGCCAGTATTTGTTCTCCTTCAACTTCAGTCACAACCACTACTGCTGTTACAACTACATCATCTCCTGTTGTTACTGTACGTAGCTCATACTAATCTTTGTTGATTGTACATTAAAAAATAAAAACATTTATTTGTAGGTTAACATTAAAAGTGGAAAGATACACAGATACTCACTAACACATAGGTGCCAACTTTTTCTAATTGGCTTTGGGGACACATGCCACACCCAAACCACACCCCTTTATGTAATAAAGATTAT
>WLWD01001540.1_pt1 | contig 31943 bp, 13 predicted proteins | sample 6712731 | NCBI WGS metagenome assembly WLWD01 (sample SAMN12718690, study PRJNA576275) | sponge metagenome | isolation source: marine sponge | host: Mycale hentscheli | place: New Zealand: South Island, Marlborough, Capsize Point | collected 2014-11-01
TAATTTAAAAACACGACTGTTTTTTTAAGTAGCTGGAGTGTGAAGTTAAAATCAACCATACAACAGTACGTAGGTTTATGTAGCCTAACTCAAGAGGCTCACTCGGGAAGCTCGCTCGCCATTTGTGCTCAAGCACATCACTTAGTTTAACAGTTGTTGTATGGCCCACATATTATGCTGTATTTACTGATGTCAATATTTTGACTTGGTTACAGTCAATCTTATTCATTGTGTCAAGTTACATTTTTTAGTCGTTGAGTTGATGTGATTAGTCATGTATATCATATCATGTGCTAGATGTATAAAATTTCCGGCACTTTTTAGGGCATATAGCATTTTTCTCTGTTATCTCTGTGAGTTAACCCAACAAATGTGACAGGCAACTGCATTTTACTCTGTCTGATAGTTCATGAATGAAAAAAAAGTAGCTATACTTTATAAACGCCGCGGTCTATCTCCTTGAGTGTTTCCAGCTGGCCTGATATTGTTGCAGAGCTGGTCTAATATTACCATCTAAAGCCAACTAGGACATATATTATTCTATTGTTTAAATGGGTGTGGTCTCAGGGGGTGTGGTCAAAATGCCCTCTACTTGTTCTTCTGGGGGAAACACTGTGTGTTCAATAGTTTGATATCTAATTACTACATTTATTAGTGTAACTAATGTAGTTATAATAGTTTCAGTGCGAGCTTCTCTGACTGGATGGTTGACTCTGCACAGACAGACTAAGTTGGTGTCTCCCAGTGGCTTTCTCAGACTCAGTGCCGTTCTCATCATTTTCTTCACTCTCCATCATCTAGGGTAAGTGTGCTTGGGAGGCTAAACCAGGTATCATGCATGAATGCATTAGTGTATATACATATTGCAAAATATGTAGATATAGTGGTTTGCTTTTACACAGATGGTGAGCAGCCATCCTGTTCATAATCAAAGAACAGTTAAAAAATCTTTTAGCTCCTATTCATGTAGTTAGGGATGACATCTCAGCTCTCTTTGTATAAACAATTGTTTAGCCATTGACCATTAATTTTTAGCTAACTTTTACAATATTACTTTCTTACCTTTATTTTCCTGAGTAATGGTAGCTTCCCTTTATCTCAACATAATTTAGTTGTTCTTACTACTTAAAATGCCATGATCTATAGACAACAACAAACTCTCAACTAAGCTATTTTTTCTTCTTTTTTTTTTCCGTTTCAAATGGGGTTACAATGTCTAGCAACCACTTGCCCCAAGTTTTTCTAACTTTGGAAGTAAGTGTACAGTGTCAAGTCTAATACTAAACTGAGACTTATGCTAACTCCAGACAAAAAAAAATTTCGAAAAAAAAAGAAGCCATGCCCATGCCACTATTAAAGGATTACGTGCCATCCATTCATATATATATAGATATATTCATTTAACGTACTGTATACCTGATTTTAAATTAAGGAGGTACCTTATGTACAAAAAAGTTACTAATAGCCAATTCAGTGTTTTTAGAACATGATTTCAGGGGGGCGAATCAATATTTTGGGGAATTGAGGGGGTACTGGTGTAAGCTAATTAAATATCTAAATAATAATAACTAAACCCTCTCTTATCCTATTCCATTTAGACATGCACTTTTATTGTTGGGTGGCATTATCTTAAAAGTGGCACAAACCTTTGATGAAAATGAGGACAAAACTTTTTGAGGGGTGGGGGGACAATATTGTTTTGAGGGAGGGCAAAATGTCCCCCCTCCAAAGCCCTCCCAAAAACCCCTGCAATTGTTGGATTGTAGAATATTGTATTGTATTTTCATAAGATTGCTTGTCGCAAGCTAGATTATTGTGGACAGAAGATAAATCTTCTGTTGACAATAATCTAGCTTGCGACTCATCCTCATAATAATTGAAAATTGCAGGTATAGAAAAGACTTACAGTAGGAGAAAGTTCTTAATTTTGTTCCATTAAAACGGCCGTCGCACAATCAAAAAAAGGGGGGGGGGGGAACAGTATACTGTTTGGTAAAAAAACAAAAACGGCTGTTCTGTTCGACCAGCGTTACTGTTTTAATCTTGCTCGTTCACCACATGCCTCACTCAAAGAGATATATAAAAAATTGTTTATCCAATAAAATGTTCCGATTTTTTGTTTACAGGGTTCTGGAGGCAGAGCTTTTCGGGTAAAAAAAATTTGAAGCCGTCCTATTCAAAGCTGTCACGCGGAGAATTGTTAGCTCAACTACCGCACAGTATCAATGTTTTCTCGATGTTAGGGCCTTCTTGGGTTTAGATTTTTTACTACTGGAGGTCCATCAGTGGCTAGAAGGCCTATGAAATGCAGACCTGATTATAGTTGTGTGCCCGTCAAAACGTTGATCTGCAGATTTATTGAAGCAAGTTAAATTTTGTACGAGCTTTTTTGCACTATTCCCGCAGAGTTTAACAGGTGATACAAGGCCTTTGCTTGCTGATATATCTATGAAAGAGTTCCTAGCTAGAAAATATCAGTGAATCGACGGTTCAGGTTCAAGCCCTTCACCAATTTGATTGACGTCGATCATGTGCAGTCATGGGTTTCGTTGATGTCGGTGAATTTTTCAATGTCTGTCGTCGATGTTTTCTCTTTTTTAAACACTTCGAACTTATCATTTATCTTAGTTACCATTTTTTCAATAATTTGTGTAACTACCCACCACATCTTACTCATTTGTATTATCTGTCTTCTTTTATATCATCTTTTATCAATTTATTTTAAGTGTCAGAGCTATCTTTAACGGGACAGCTAATTTCGGAGAATTCAGGCAGTGGGAGAGCGAGCAGGGATTAATGACCCCCGTCTCTGCTCTTCAACCATACAAGATTTCCTGTTGATCCACGGCAGACAGGTTTCTTGTTCCAGGAACTCCGACTCTATCTACACCCGCTAGTGGGTCTTCACTGCACAGTCCTCTGTGTTCTCTGCTATGTAGTGTACGTCCATCAGACGACGTTTGGATTCAAGTCCTCCACTTGCTGGACAGACCTGAACATTTTGGTCCTTTGAGCCGGATCCAGGAGTCAAGCACTACTAATCAGAATTTGTCTGTTGGTCTTCTACGAGAAAGAACTCATTCTTTCTCACTAATTTCACCAACACTGTGCTAGGTGTTATTAGAACTTTATTTGTCTAACTTTGTCTGTACTTCAATTTCTTTCTATTTTTGAATTTTGTCTGCAGAGTTGCCATGGCGACTAGTCAGGACTTAGCTCGACTTGAAGCTGAACTGTGGACGGAAGACCTCTCTACTCTCAAACGATGCCGAACTAACAATCGACGCGATTCAACTTGCAATGAGCGTTACTACAGAGATTGTGCTGTGCAGGATCTTTCAGAATTGGATATCGAATCAATTGAACACCCACCACCTTGAGAAGATCAACGTGAACGTTTGATTGCCAACCTACTTCAAGATGCCGTCCTTCAATACATGAAGGAGGAGGACGAGATGAAGGAGGAAGACGAACATAACTCTTATCATCGAAAGATGTTAGCCACATGACAAGGGCTCACTCAGCAGCTCACGTATATGAGCAGGTGAATTTGGCTATGTCATCAATCGATGAATTTATGGTTCAAGAAGCTGTCACTGGCAACGGTGTGGAATCAGCTTTTGAAGAACTATGGACTAAGGTCCAAGACTTAAGAGCTCTTACTCATCCTCTGAAGGATCGTCCAGTATTTATGGACACCTTGCAGAAGGCTACTACAGACCTCACCACCTTAAGGAAGAGGTATGACGACGACAACCCTAACAGTAAGTCCTCTGTTAACAAGGACGTTCAGCCAGTTGGTACGTCTAGATATGACAGACTACCCCGAATTGAGCTTCCTAGTTTCAAGGGAGAAAACATGAAATGGCATCTAAAACGTCTTAAAAAGGACCCTACCCTCACTGACGTTGAAAAATTGTCTTTTTTTACTCAGTACCATGAAGTGTAAGGAGGGTAATGAAATAATCGACTCTCATACTCGACGAGTGCCAGATTACGGCACCGCAGTCCGAGCTCTCAAGGAGCGCAATGACCAACCTAGAGTCACTAGCCACTCTACTTATCAGAGTTTTGAAAAGCATACCTGTAAACTCACTGACGAGGGTATCGGCCAGCTCATTACTCTCATTTAACGAACTATCGCAACCATGAGTGAGTGCTCAGTGGATTCACTGGAAGCTTTACACTGTTATAACTGAGCTTCATATGCTCGATGAATTTTTTCGCTACTGGACGGAGAAAACAGCTGATTGTAAGACTCCTCCAAATACTGACAAACTAATTGAACTGCTTCAGTCATACAGGTTACGTTTACAGGGAAGAACAATAAATTCTCCACCAGTGCATCCACCTAAACAAAAACTAGTAAAATCTGCAAATCTCCACGTACAGAAAGAAGGTGACTGTGCTCTCTGTCACTACGGCAACCATCCACTCTATATGTGTACTTCTTTCAAGGCCAAGTCAGTAGATGGCAGTTTTTCAACTACCACTAAACTAAAGGTTTGCACCAACTGTTTATCGTTCAAACATCTTTGCAGAGATTGCCCCAGTCACAGGTCCTGCAGTGTTTGTGGTAAACGTCATCATTCACTACTTCATCGTCAATGAACTTCTTTGAATAATGCAAGCAATGTTGCTGGAGAACCTCAGCCTACCTCTACTTCATCTACTGCAACTACCAATGCTCATGCCTCTCAGTCTTGTAATGAATCACTAGGAGAAACTAGGGTGATTCTAGGAATTTGTCAAGTCACGGTGGAGTTTAGAGGACGGCGGCAGCAGGCACGAGCATTGCTTGATAGTGGATCGCATATGTCGATTATGACCAACAGATTGGCTCAGTCTCTCAAAGTCAAGATGGTTAATGAACCAACTCAGCTTACCGGTATGTCTCAGTCTGAAGTTCCTGACTGCTCCTTTAAAGCGGAACTGTTGTTACTTCCTGATGGGTTGTCTTCCATTCCTATGAAGATGTAAAATTACTGGTGACTTGCCAGGGTATAATTTACGCAGACTCAGGAATCGTCCTTTCTTACAAGGCTTGAATCTCGCTGATCCGAACTTCGATCGACCAGGCAGGATAGATCTACTATTTGGTTCTGATGTACTTGATCAAATCATCCTTCCAGGAAGATGTTCTACTGATGATCACACACTTCATGCTTAGGAGACTGTGTTTGGATGGTCAATTAGAGGAAAATACGTTCCACAATATTTCCCACTAGCTAATTTGTGCCTGCATTCTCGAGCAGCTAATTCCACCACTGATGAATTGCTCGCAGCATTTTGGGAGGCTGAGGAAACACCATCAGACCTTAGTTGTTTCATGGAAGAGGAACAACAAGCTCTGGATCACTTTGACAAGATACACAGCCGAAATGAGCAGGGTAGGTACATTGTAAGTTTACCTATGAAGTCTGTTTCTCTTTCCTTAGGTAGTTCTCGTGGTCAGGCTTGTAGACGGTTCTACTGGAACAGGCAGTTACTTCAACACAACGGAAAGTACGAAAGCTTCACCAAAGCACTGCAAGAGTATGCTGATCTAGGACATGCCGAGCCAGTGCCAACTGCCGTACTTGACAAGCCCGAGTTATCAGTCTATTATCTACCCTCTCATGGTGTTGTCAAGATATCCAGTACCACCACCAAGCTCAGAATTGTCTTCGATGCTTCAGCTAAAACCACCTCTGGTGTCTCACTGAATGACACATTACTGCCAGGTCCGAGCCTTTACCCCTTATTAACTGATGTAATCCTAGCATTCAAAGTCACGTCATTGGAATGAGTATGGACATATCAAAGATGTTCCAGGAAGTTGAACTACATCAAGATGACAGGGATATGCATCGATTTCTGCAGTCAACTGGGGAGGAGGGCATCATGGACATGTGCATGACCAGGGTGATATTCGGAGTTACCTCTTCTCCGTTCCTCACTACGTAAGTGCTACGTCAGCTGGCTAAAGACTACGAGAAACAGTACCCTAGAGCAGCTAAAATTATTCACAACTTCTACGTGGATGATTGCTTGACAGGTGCTGCAACTCTGGAGGAAGCCATGGCTATTCAAGAGGAGCTTATTGCCTTACTTAGCCAAGGTTGCATGTGGTTGCGCAAGTGGATCCAATGATGCGAAAGTATTGGATAATGTTTCTGCTGTCATGCGGGAGGATGAAGGTCATCAGATCATTGCACCTCCAGCTGAATGCAACAAGGCTCTTGATCTCCACTAGGACACTAAAACAGATATGCTCTATGTCTCTACTCCTGTTCTTGGTGCTGATGACAAGCCTACTAAGAGGAAGTTAGCTTCTGACGTCGCTAGGACTTTCGATATTCTTGGCTGGTTCACCCCGTGTACTATCATGGTGAAGGTTTTAATGCAGGATTTGTGGAAACTGAAGTTATTTTGGGACGATCCAGTTCCTGACCACATTGCAAGCACTTGGAAGAATTGGCACAACAAGCTTTCACTTTTAACATTTCATCCCATCCCTCGATACTACTATATCAAAGGAAAGGAAATCAGAAAACTTCAGCTTCACAGTTTCAGTGATGCCTCAAATTCTGCCTACGCAGGGGTTGTTTATTTACATGCGCTCTATGCCGACACTACTGTTTCTACCACTCTTGTCTTGGCGAAGACTAAAGTCACTCCTGTTTGTGGTTCTACTACTCTGTGGTACGAACTTAATGGAGTTCGATTGTTGAGTAAGATGTTGACTACAGTTGCTAAAGTTTGTCTATTCCACTTTCAGATGTATCTGCCTGGTGTAATTCAACAATTGTTCTTGCTGGTTGTCAACTCTGAGGCCTTTCTTCGTATGCTCATCTAAAAAGAGTGTTTTCATGGTGTTTACAGTTTCTGTTTAATTGTAGGTCAACTCCCACTGCGAGAGTTCACTCTTCCAAACTATCACTAGACGAACTGCAACAGACAGAAATCAGACTGCTCAAACTCAGTCAATGCCGTTCCTTCAAGTCTGAACACGTGTCACTTTCCTCTACTGGCGAAGTTTCACGAAGGAGTAGGATATTTCATCTGAGACCCTATATAGACGAAACTGGACTAATTTGTGTGGGTGGACGTTTGGAGAAGGCTGCTTTAACTACTCAGCAGAAGCATCCTGTCATTCTTCATCATTCTGACTGTTTGCCAAGTTAATCTGCAGGCAATTGCACATCGATAATTTGCACGTCGGTCCACAGCCTTGCTATGTTTTATGTCTTTACGGTTTCATGTACTCGGATTCAAATATCTGACTAAAAGTATTTCAAGGACTTGTATTTGATGCTACACTCATGCCCACACTCTGGTACGTCTGTGTCTTTGTGCATATGGTGACCAAGGATGTACACCCTGAAATAGTCAGAGATTTGTCTGCGAAGGGTTTTCTTGCAGCACTAAGATGTTTCGTGACTCGTAGAGGTTGCCCAGAAACTCTAGCCACAGACAATGGCACTAATTTTATAGGTGCTTAGAAGGAACTCTCTCAAGCATACAAATTACTTAATGCACTTAAGACGCAGTATGATTTGGATAGATACTGTACTGCATAGAACATCTGAACTCATACTCCAGCTAGATCCACATTTTAGAGGTTTATGGGAGGCTGCTGTAAAGAGTATGGAACTTTTGCTTGCCAAAGTGGTGGGTCCACATAGTATGTTGTATTCTGTTCCTGTAAAGATAGAATCAGTCCTCAACAGCAGACCTCTCACTCCACTCGACTCAGCCCCTGACGATGGTATAGAAGTTCTCACTCCCGGACACTTTCTGGTGGGAAAAGCCCTTAAATCCGTACCATCTTGAGATTTCTCTTCACACAAACTAAATAACCTATCTAGATGGAATCTGCATCAACAGATCATTGCGGACTTCTGGGAAAGGTGGAGCAGGAACTATATCTCACTCCGTAACCAACTTACCAAACATGCTCAACCTAGCTGCTCCATAGCAGTTGGAGATATAGTTCTGGTCAAGGATTCAAATCTCTTTGTACGTTCCTGGTCCTTAGCAAGAGTTATTCACACTCACCCAGGAGATAACGGGCTGGTACGAGTGGTTTCTCTTAAAACACTAAAAAGAACTTTCAAGAGAGCTGTTCACGAGCTTGTTCTACTCTTAGAAAATGTCATTCTTTCCCCCGGAGGATGTTCAGGTTCAAGCCCTTCACCAAGTTGACTGACGTTGATCATGCGCAGTTGTTAGTTTCGTTGATGTCGGTGAATTCTTCAATGTCGTCAATGTTTTCTCTTTTTAAACACTTCGAACTTATCATTTATCTTAGTTACCATTTTTTCAATAATTTATGCAACTCACCACCACATCTTACTCATTTGTCTGTCTTCTTTTATCAAGTGTCAGGGCTATCTTTAACGGGACAGCTAATATTCGGAGAATTCAGGCAGTAGGAGAGTGAGAGGGATTTACGACCCCCGTCTCTACTCTTCAACTATACAAGATTTTCTGTTGATCCACGGCAGACAGGTTTCTTGTTCCAGGAACTCTCGACTCTGTCTACATCTACTAGTGGGTCTTCACTGTACAGTCCTCTGTGTTCTCTGCTGTGTAGTGCGCGTCCATCAGATGATATTTGGATGCAAGCTCCACTTGCTGGACAGACCTGAACAGCAAAACTGTTTTAAAACCGTTTCAGTAAACAGTGTCGGCCGTTTATAGTCAAACGGTACGGAATGCCACGGTAATAAACTACCGTTTTATGGACATACTATATGGGAACGGAATCCGGAACTTTATTTGGTCTCCTACTGTATTTGTATAGGATAGCTACTTAAAAAGTTGATAACCATCACAAGAAGCTAATATTCACTTTCGACTATAACAAGTAATATATAAAAATAAATTTGGCATATTACCAATAAACATTGAAGTAGTTAAGACATTGTATTAGGGCTGTTGATTACGGTCTTAGGATTTTTTAATTTTTATATGTTAAGAGTTACTGGAGCTCTCCTGGGAGTGTTGGCTCTGTTCTCTGGATTCTTTGCAGAGATGGTTGCTATGAGTACCATTGCTCCTTTGTATACCTTATGGAGAGTAAGTTAGTAGGAAACCAAAATTATAATATGGTTATGTGTACGAAAAAAACTTTGCAACACACACTCATTTCTTACATTTATATCATTGTTAATATTTTCAGAAGTATAAATGGAAGTGTACATGTTTTACTGGAAGTCAAGTACCTGAAGATCTCACAACTTTAAAAGAAGTAGAGGCAGAAGGAAACAATTTACTGGAAGAAACAGACAATGAAATTGATATGGACAAAATGTTAGAGTCTCCTTTATAGCAGAATATTGTTATTATATATTTTTAATACATTAATCTTATTATTGCATATACAAATTTTTCATGTAAGTTGCAGGAGTATACATTGTGAAATTATTAGCCTAGTGTTGGTATTTGGAATGATTGCTAACTATCTAGCCATTGAATAGAAGCGGTATAGCTTGGTAGCCATCCTTAGCCTGTCACGGTGTCTATTTTCTTTTTATTCATATTCAACTTTAGCCTGTTTATGCCTCTGTAGGAAAGTTTAGGATCATACTCCCAGCTGATTATTTTTAGTCTTGCTTCTTGTGGCTAGTGGCAATATAGTACAAACTTCATCAAAGAAAAACTACTTAATGTGGCATGCTCTGTTGATTTATTATTTATCACATGTGATCCCTCATTTCTATAAAATTTCCCCGTTTGATGGAATGGTTTCCAAGGCAGTTTGTTTGTGTTGAGATCTCTTGTTATTTGGCTTACAGGATTTGAACAATTAACCCACACAGCTTGTGCAAGCTGTCACTGTGATCGAATCCAGGACCACTTGCTTGATCCTTATTCGATCTAGCCAAATTTTGTATTTTATACTGTTAAAATTTCTGTTGGTTTGAGAGTTAGAATGTAGCGCAGAAAAATTGGTGGCCAGTGTGTGATTGTGTCTTAGTTGTTGAAGCACTTGTGCGCTAAGCAAGTGATCCTAGGTGTTGTTTTGGTTTAGAGATTCCAGGAGTTTCTTAGTTTTAGTTATTTGTACTAAAAAAATATCTTGAATTCTTCTTCCCCAAATTTCTCCCTGAAGATTTAGTTGGGTTTTAGTTTTTCATCAATATCAAGTAGACGATTTAGTTAGTTATACTATCAATTGACTTAGTTTTGGTTTAATTATTTTATGCTGTCTCTCTAATTCTTAAATAATGAGACTCCTTAAAGAAAGTAGTACAGGTAGTTTTCCCAAATAACTTTAGTTTTAGTTTTTTCGTGTTCTTGTGGCGTGTCCACAGTGCGTGGTGTGGATCGATTGTGTGTGAATAAGGCCAGTAGGTGGAGTCCTACTTCTCAAGGTGGGACAGAGGTGTGCAGACTGAAGCTTCTCAGGGCTAAAGCTGCACTGATCGCTGCCACCAGAATCTGCCTTCCCCAGTACCCCTAGGTTGTCAAGCCTAGCTCACAATTATTGAGGTTGAGTTTAAGGAATATTGCAGACTGACTCAGGCACAGCAGAACAGCCAGATATATGAAGCTGCTCAGCTGTACCTCAATGAAGTGTGAATAAGATAAAACATAACATGAAATGTGAGTAAAGTGTTTACATTATGAAAGGAGTATTTCATGAAAGGTCACTGCTTGTTGGCATATGATTTACTGAAGTGTACTGCTGGAAAATCTGTAGTGTGCTTGAGAGGAAACTATGTAGAGTAAATTCTTATTCTGGAACAAAAATTACACTAGATTGGTAAAACATGAGTAAACATAGGAAGTTGTGCATGTGGTTTGTAGTTTGTTCCAGAATTAGAGTTTACCACACGGTAAACTATGCAGTAAATTTACAGTAAACTTCAGTAAAACAAGTACTGGCGTGTTGAATGAGATAATGAATGGAAATCAAATAAGAAATGTCTTAATAATTGTTCTGGGTGGGGTTTTCCTGGTGCCTTGTAGGGGGAAATATCACACGTCCCCCCCCCCCCCCCTCTATTAGGAGGTGCGCTGTCGTCAGGAAAGGAGATGCGCCGATTAACATCATCTACAGCATCACAACACCTCAATGGTAAGCGTTCTTCCCATCCCTGGTGTGAGAGGGCATCTGCCACTTGGTTATTGACAACTTAGCAGCAGGCTAGGTGGGGTTAATACCAGGCAGAGTACCAGAGTGGTCGGTTGGGTAAGGGGTTAGTCAGGTAAGAGGTGGTGAGGTTATACTAATAATGGCTGAAGATCCAGATCCCAAGTGTAGGAAAAGATGCGAGGGAAGTTCCTCTAGTTCCACCAGCAGCACAGAGACAGGCGGTGTTGACTTTGACTTCGAGAGCAGGGTCAAACCTCTGGTGGAGGAAGTCCTCAAATGGCAGAAGGCCGCCAGTGGAGGCGCCACCTTAGGGGGGTCCAGCTCCAGCTCTACCAGGGAGGAGTCTGGCGGTGGCAGCAGTGGCTCCAGTTCGGGCCTTGGCAGTGCTGCTGCAGCTGGTATGTGAATAATATTGTCAGTAAGGTGTATAGGGTGGGGTAGCTGCTTTGTTAACTAGTGTTATTGCTGTGCTAGGCAACCATTTATTAGTAGGGCAGTACTTATTGGGGGAGTACTTATTAGGGGGGGGGGTTGCTTTATGAGTGTGACCTCAGCTTGCTTCAGGTGGGGAGGGGCTAGCCATACTGGTGTGCGCTAAGAGCAAAAGTGGCTCACTTAGACGTGGCTCTCACTTAGATGTGGCTCTTCCTATTGGGTATAATTTGTGCTCACTTAGTAGCACCTAATGTATAGGGGAGCATGTGGCTCTTCCTATTGAGCATGTGGCTCACTTAGTGGTACCTGATGTATAGGGGAGCATGTGGCTCTTCCTATATTGTGTTATGAGCATGTGGCTCACTTAGTAGCACCTGATGTATAGCGGAGCATGTGGCTCTGCTTATTGGGTATATTTGTGCTATTAGCATGTGGCTCACTTAGTAGCACTTGATGTATAGGGGAGCATGTGGCTTTTCCTATTGGGTATAATTCGTGTTATGAGCATGTGGCTCGCTTAGTAGCACCTGATGTATAACGGAGCATGTGGCTCTTCCTATTGGGTATAATTTGTGCTATGAGCACGTGGCTTGCTTAGTAGCGCCTAATGTATAGGGGAGCATTGTGGCTCTTCCTATTGGGTAGAATTTGTGCTATGAGCATGTGGCTCACTTAGTAGCATCTCACGTAGGAGTGTGGTTCATACAAAAACTTGTAGTAGTGAGCTTGCTGCTCACCTCATGCATTGACACATTACACTTAGGGTGTGTGGCTCTCTAGTACTCGTGTAGGGATCAATTTGTTGGGTACTATAACGAAGAGCTTGTGGCTCACTGGCTCGGTAGTATTAATTTAGGGTTGGTAGCTTCGGGCACTTGCTGTATGGCCAGCAGGTCTAGAGGGGGTGTCTATGGGTAGAACTAATATGCTGTTGGCACTGTTACTGTGTTATTATAGGGTTGGGGATAGTGGATGACTGTGCAGTGGCTGCACTGGGTCTTCCCAAGTCCACTGACAGTGCTAAGCTGGATGCTATGGGGGACATAAGCCGCCCCAGGGAAGGGGCTAAGAAGGCAGCTGAGGGAGCTGCCCAGAAATTCTCCATGGGGGTGACACTGCCCACAGTTCCTGCCAGACTGGTGAAGCGTATCCTATCGGGGGAGTTTGTGGACATGGGGGAGTTGTACCAGGATGCTCTTCGGGCAGAATTCCGGAGAAGCTCAGAGGGAGATGAACAAAAAGCATCTAAACCAAGGACGTTCAGATCTGTGGCAGACAGGGATGTGTGGGTGGCTAGTTTTGCCCAATACGCAGGGGTGATATGTCGCACTCACCCAGAAAAGGCTGTGGCATTGTGGGTGTACCGGGCAGTGATGATGTCCTGCCAGAACCGGACGATGTCAGGCTGGTGGAAGGGCTATGATGTGTCTTTGAGGCATAGTTATTCCTCCATGGATGAGGCAAACTTCCTGCTAAACCAGTGCCTGTTCATGCAAACCATGGTGGAAAACTCGGAGCCACTACAATGTGCCGCCCCTCCTGGGCCCATGCCAGTGGCCCCTCAGAGACCCAGAAGAAAGAGGGTACAGGCTTTCTTCGCATGGAACAACGGCAGGCCTTGCACATCAATGCCATGCCCATTCTCCCACACTTGTGTCCGATGTGGTGGGTAACATGCCAGAAGGTTCTGTCTTGCTATGGATGTGCCCACAGGAGATGACAGTTGCTGCATGCAGAACTGAGGGGGGGGGGCGGGGGAAGATCTGAACTGAACTCTGTTTGTACGTATGTGTGTGTGTGTGCATTTGAGTCATCATCTTTAGCCTCACCTATGTTGTCCAGCACAATTGATGATAACATCTATAATCCATTCTTAATGATGAAAGGGGGATTGCAGATGGGGTAATGTGTTGGTGGGGATTATATGGAAGGGCTAAAGGGTAGCAAGCTGGGGTTGGGTTTTTTTATTATTCTGAGCAATACTGTATGGGTTAGAAGGGTTGTGCGCCTTCTTGTGGTGCATGGAGTGATGTTAACCTCTGCTCATTGCAGGGACACATGGTGGTGCTTACGTGTACATGGCGGATTTGCTGGTCATTGGTGGAAAACTGCCTGTGAGCTCGACCCCAAGGCCTAATATACCAGGTTGGAGCCAGATAGTGACACCAATGTCAATTGAGGTGGCTGCTGGAAGGATATTGGGACCAGTGGAGCCAGACAGCTCCCACTCCATTCACATAAATTGTTTTGGGCTAGTGCTGAAAGGGCACACACCAGGAAAGTGGAAGTTGATTGTAGATCTTTCCTTTCCTGCAGGGGGTAGTGTGAATGATGGGATTGATCCTGGATTGTGTAGCCTCCAGTACACCTAAGTGGATATAGCGTGTCAGAAGGTTCTGGAGCTAGGTCGGGGGGCAAACCTGGCTAAGTTTGATGTGTCCGGGGCGTTCAGGACAGTGCCTGTCCATCCTGATGATCGACACTTGCTGAGTATGTGGTGGCATGGTCACACTTATGTAGATAAGGTGCTCCCCTTTGGCCTCCGTTCAGCACCAAAGCTATACAATGCCATTGCTGACGGCCTGTTGTGGATCCTGATAAATAGTGACCAGGTTTTGGGCATCCATTATTTGGATGATTTTTTTGTTGTTTAGTGAACCGAATTCATGTCAGTGTAGAGAGTCTTTGAGCAAAGCACTAGCACGATGCCAGGAGTTGGGTGTGCCAATTGTTCCCGCGAAGACCGAAGGCCCCAATACCGGTCTTCCTGGGGATTGAATTGGATTCACTCTCGATGACTGTCAGTCTTCCCCGGGAGAAACAGGACCGCCTGTTTGCCATGATTCAGGACTGGGGGGCAAAAAATCCTTACACTAAGAGAGAGCTTCTGTCGCTCATTGGCTATTTACAGCATGCCTGCCATGTTATCAGGCAGGGCCGGGCCTCCTCCGGCGCATGATTGACCTCCTTGCAGCTGGGGTGAGAGCCTTGCACCATCGGGTGCGACTGAATGCCGGATTTTGATCTGACCTGAAATGGTGGGATTACTTCCTGCCTGATGGAATGGTACATGCCCAATGTCAAGTGTGGCGAAGAGGGACCCACAGGTGGTGCTAACTTCCGATGCATCAGGTGCTTGGGGGTGTGGGGCCTATACTTCAACGGGTCTTTGGTTCCAGCTCAAATTTCCGGACAGCTGGTCTGAGCTCCATATTACTGTGAAGGAGTTGCTTCCAATAGTCCTGGCAGTTGTAATGTGGGGTTGCCTCTGGACTGGCATGACAGTGTTATGTATGTGTGACAACATGGCCGTGGTCACTATTATTAACTCGGGCAGGAGTAGAATGGACAAGGCAATGCACCTGATGAGATGTTTCCTGGCATGGTGGGATGTGGCGCTGGTATGCAAACATATTCCTGGTGCAGATAATGACACAGCCGATGCATTATCCAGAAACTATTCCAGCAGCTGGTGCCAGAGTCAGCAGAGGACGCCACCAGCATTCCAGAGGGTCTCCTGCAGTGTCTGGTCCACGATGCCTCGGATTGGACCAAAGTGGACTGGGTGACCCTGTTCAAAAGTTCTATATGATGGGTTTGGCTGAGTCTGTGCACAAACTCTATGCTTGAGGGGTGAGGAGATTTATTGGGATTTGTTCTGCAGCAGGACGCACCCCAGTACCTGCAGACGAGGGTTCTTTATGCCATTTTGTTGCTACCTTGGCCATGGAGGGCTTCGTCATAGGACCATTAAGTCCTATATGGCAGGAGTTCATCACCTCCACATTTCAGAGGGCCAGGGAGATCCATTTTCAGCAGGATTGCACAGACTACACTATGTCTTGCGGGGGGTGAAGCATGCTGAAGGTATGGCAGGTGTGACCAAGTGGTAGAGAAGACCTATTACTCCTGACCTTCTCCGAAAGATAAAAGGTGTGTGGGACCCTCAGGTGCACAAGGCTGATGTGGTTATGCTTTGGGCAGCGTGTTGCCTGGCATACTTTTGTTTCATGCGCATTGGGGAGCTAACAGTGCCAACCGATAATGGATACAATGCCTCATGCCATCTGTCATGGGGTGATGTGATGGTTGATGATCTGTTACGTCCTTCCAGGCTGGAGGTGCGTATAAAGACCTCGAAAACCGACCCATTTCGTCAAGACATCTCATTACTTATCGGCAGAGTCACATCTGATCTAGCTTTGCCCAGTCTCGGCCATGTTAGCTTACATAGTAGTAAGGAGCAAGGAAGAAGGCCCCCTTTTCAAATTTGGCGATGGCTGGCCATTGACCAGACAGCGCCTGGTGACAGCTGTGAAGGATGCAGTGGATGAAGCAGGTGTCGACCCAGGTCTATACTCTGGACATAGTTTCCGCATAGGTGTATGTAGTTTTTACACAAAGAGTTACAGATACTAGAACAAAATTGTGGACCCTGGTCTGACAAAAGAGTTCTGGGAATACCTGTATTATAGTCATAGAGTATCAGCAACCATTCTGGCTTTTAAATTTTTGATAGGAACAGCCCAACAGAACCGTGAAGCCATACAAATACAGGTCAAAATATACTTGTGACCACTTTGAGATCTAGGAAAAGGCCCAACAATGTCTGTAGCAAGACATTCGAAAGGAACACTAAGAGCTGGGGTTTCCTGAATAGGGGCTTTACTCGGCTTTGTCTTTGAATATTTCCGGCATGTAAGACAGGCAGAAACATGATTTTGAATGTCCTTTCCCCTTTCTATTATGTACTAATTTCAACACATCTTCCCGAACGAGGCACTACGATTACATCCCTTTCCCCTAAGTATTTATCTTCAGGAATTGTACACTTAAGCAATCCATCCTCAAAGAAGAACCCCTTCTCTCTAAGCTCCGCCCACTTTCTGTGATCTACTAAGCTTTGATCATTCTCTTGCAATTCACACAAAGTGTTTCTATCAATGCCACCAGGTTCAAGTATGTGAACTTCAACATCTTCAATATCACCGCCATTTTTGCTCACCTCCGTGGAATTCACAACACCCGATACTTCCTCTGCCAGCACATCCTCCCTGCCATCTCGCTCTGCCTCCCTTGTCAAGTCAGTTGGTACGACCAATGTCCCGACTTCCTATTCATCCAGAGCCTTCTGTTGTAGTCTGGTCAGGTTTACCACATATAAGTCCTCTGCCAGCTTGAATAACCTGGAGAAAGATTCATTGACAGAAGACTTCGCAGGGAGAAAGAAACACCGCTGCTACCAAGTGTGGCGTGTCCACAGTGCATGGTGTGGATCGATTGTGTGTGAACACGGCCAGTAGGTGGAGTCCTGCTTCTCAAGGCGGGACAGAGCTGTGTGAACTGAAGCTTCTCAGGGCTAAAGCTACACTGATCGCTGCCACCAGAATCTGCCTTCCCCAGTACCCCTATAGGTTGTCAAGCCTAGCTCACAATTATTGAGGTTGAGTTTAAGGAATTATTGCAGACTGACTCAGGCACAGCAGAACAGCCAGATATATATGAAGCTGCTCAGCTGTACCTCAATGAAGTGTGAATAAGATAAACATAACATGAAATGTGAGTAAAGTGTTTACAACAGGAAAGGAGTATCGCATGAAAGGTAGGTGTTGAATGAGATATGAATGGAAATGAAATAAGAAATGTCTTAATTAATTATTGTTCTGGGTGGGGTTTTCCTGGTGCCTTAGGGGGAAATACCACATTCTCTACAGCTTAATTTTAGTTATTCTTACCGGAAGTATAATACCCCACAGCTAAGGGGTTTTGGTTTTAGTTTTAGTTAATTAAAACAACACTAGTTTGATCCCCTTTAACAGTCAAAAATTTCTGGTAATCTGTAAGCGGGAAGAGAGAGAAAATATGAAAAGGTTGAGGAAGAAATAATGAAGTGAGTGTCACAATCAATGCTTGTATAATTGTGTCACTTTATAATGATATTATCAAGAGGCCTATCCAGAAATTCCCATAAAATTGTCCATCCCATCTCAAGGTCCCCACCTGCATCTCTTAAACACAAATGCATGTGCATCCCAATGTTAATCCATTCCAACTATCCCATAGGATCTTGCAATCCTGAGGGATGTCCACCAGTCCTGCTATATACATGTCCATCCCTATCCTTGGTCCTGTGGTACTTTGGAGGAATCCCATAGGATGTCCACCTGTTCCACTACTGATACATGTGCATCTCACTGTCTGTCCCATTTTATTATCGGTCCCACTGTCCATTCTATTCCAGAGTTCAACCTTGGAATCCATGGGATGTCCACCTGTCCCACTTTAGATACATGTGTGTTGTGGCCTTCTGACTGAAGGAAGAAACCAGTGTTGTTTTGGTTTAATGATTCCAAACTTTCTTAGTTTTAGTTATTCATACTAAAAAAATATCTTGAATGCTTAGTTTTAGTTTTTTCTCCAAATTCTCCCTGAAGATTTAGTTAGTTTTTAGTTTTTCTTCAATACCATGTAGAAGATTTAGTTAGTTATACTATTAATTGTCTTAGTTTTATTTAATTTATGTTGCCTCTCAAATCTGCAAGTAGAAAAAAGAAAGTAGTACTGGTAGTTTTCACAATGAACTTCAAAAATGGCATATTTCTGTGAAAACTTGGGTATTATAAATAAAGTATGATATTTGTTATGTAGTTTAGAGAATAATTACTTAATGGGAATTTATATTTTTATCTAATAACGACATAATTCAAGGTGAATTGTTTACAATAAAAATTGCTTAGTTATAGTTTTTGTCATACACTCTACTGGTAGTTTTAGTTTATCGAATTTACTGTCATCTAAAATAATTAGTTTTAGTTTTTTTCATGTTTTCTACAGCTTAGTTTTAGTTATTCTTACCAAAAGTAAAATACCCCAATATTAAGGGGTTTTGGTTTAGTTTTAGTTAACCAAACAATACTAAAAGAAACCCATGACAAGACCCAAGAAGAAGATAGAAGAGGATTAGAAGTAGAGGATGAAGAATTGACTTCACATGTTTTTATTTTTATTTTCATGTCATTTCTTGATGGTTTAGTTTTTGTGGTGTACATTTTGTGTGTGAATTGTGTAGTCTCGGTCAGGTAAAGGGTCAAATGAATGCTAGTCAGTTTGCACTTGTGCAGTTGGCTCAAACTTGGACTTGTATATTTGTGTTGTACTTTTAGTCCATTTACTTTTCTGCTAGTTGTGTCCTAGACCAGTGTCTTAAGAGTTTAAATTAAGCTTAACACTAAGATTTAGAGCCTATGTGTACCTATGGGACATTGGCCACACTACAAAACTCTTGAAGCAAGCTACTCACGAGGATTTTTCTAGCCTGATTGTTACTACAGTTAGGGTGGTGGTCTCCCTTGTTCTTACGGTAGCAGTTCTACCTGTGTCCCACTGTTCATCTGCAATCCCATGGGACTTTGAAATCCCATGGGATATCTGCCTGTCCCACTTACAGATATAGTGTCCCAGTGTCCATCTAATCCTATGATTTTATGAACCTTGAATTCCACAGTTATGTACCCATCCCTTTTAAAGGTGGATGTGCATACCATTGTTCATTACATTCCACAATCCCATTCGACTTTGCGATTCCATAAAATGTCTACTTGTCTTTCTTATTGATGCATGTGTGTCCTACTGTCATAGTTCAATAAGACTTCAAGATCCCTAGGTAGAACTTACACTCACATATCTGTAAGAGGGACATATGGACGTCCCACGGGACTATGGGATAGGATGGACAATTTATGGTTTTTCTGGGCACATAATATTATGCTGAAGTTGTCTCTGGCAATTCTCCCATTAGCAATGTAGACACTGTCAGGTCAAGGGCTTGCCTATATTGCTTTCTTTGCGCTGAACATTCAAAATCTGACCAGATCTAAAATCTTTTTTTTTTGTCACGTGTTCCTTTGCGCAATGGCGAAATAATACCACCTTGTGAAAATTACATCCCCACGTATATACTTTGAAAAAGTGCTAATAGCAATTTTACTGATATCATAAGCGTAAAAGTACTATATAAATGAAGAAATTTTTGCAGGCATAGTTTTTGGTTACAAAATATTCAGTATTCATTTATAATTTCAGTAGTGGTCTGTGCTTAGGGAAAAGTGGTGCTAAAACCCTGCTTGGTTACAACCTCTTTAACCTAACTTATGTATCAGTTCAGTATTTTAAATCTAATTAAATTATGAAGTTTTATCAACTATGTTACAAAGACAAAGTAAATAACTACATAATCATTGTAAACATCTGCATGGTGTATGGCAAAAATAAGGTTTGCATGAAGCTAAATGCTAGTGCTTAGTCACTAAAAGCAGCTACGAACTTACAATTCTACATTGTATGAACTTTCTAAGTTTTTCTTTACTTTTTCCCACTCGATGTGGCACCACTCATCTGGTATATCAGGAGCTACAGCATCAAATTCTGCCGCAATCTCATTTTTGTATTCACCCATAAACCATTTCCAGTATAAACAGCTCTTTGATGTGACATCAGGGGGAATAGACCATTGAGGATAAACTTCTTTGTAATTTTTATAGGGGTGAACCTCACCATCACTAGATCTTTTGAAATTGCAATCTCCTGCAACTTGCGTAGGGCATATTTCAATTGCCATTATTTTGGTTGATATATATCTCCAGCCAGCTAGACAACTTAGTCGATGAGTTTCAGTTCTGTGCTCCTGAACTGAAGGATCATGCTCAAGAAGGTCACATTGCTCTCCACAAAATGGACATTGCTCAGTACATCCAATTAGTGATTTCAGAAGGTCATGTGGTTTATCTTTCCAACTGTTTATTTCACTTTTGAACATAATAGTATCAAAATATTTATAACAATTTTCCATTAACTTATTTAGTCCAGTATAAATGTTTTGCTTGAAATTTTCTAAATTTAATTCTTCTGAGGCATCATAACCAAAATCATCTGCCTCTATGTTTGCCCCGATTTCAGAACGAAGAGTTGTATTGCTGCTGAATTGATGCAACCATTCAAAAATATTGTTTACATTTAATTCAGAAACAACATTCTTTACTATAGTCACCAGTCGACTGACGTCATCTTTGGCTGTAACTTGAAGTCTTGTATTACCATTAGACAAAACTTCATCACAATAGTCTTCAGTATATTCTCTGATAAAGTCTGTTAAACATGTTTGAACTTTTTTTATATAAGTCATGTGTCCTTGGAAATCATTTCTTTTGTAGAGATCTGTTAATATTTTTACTTTTAATGCCATTTTGCTCGAAAAGTAATGTTCAGAAGCTTTCATTTTATGAACAATTTTGGAGCCTAAAGTTTTTTCCACTTGTAGTTTTATTGGTTCTTCCAAATAAGCACAAAGAGTATCAGCAAGAGCCTCTTCAGATTCTGTTTGCTTGTATTGGTTTTTGAACTCTGTAAACAAAGGTAGCTTGACATTTTTTTGTAAGTACTCAATCGGATCTTTTTTTTTTTCAAATTTTCTTGCCATATTTTCAAAATGTGGTGTGGCATAAGCACAAGCTCGCACATATATCTGAAGGTAGTAGTGAGGAGTAAATTTAATTACACCTTCATTGGTTTCAGAACATTTGTTAATTGAATTTTCAAGCATTCGAAGAAGCTTTTTTGTGAAAGTTGGATTAAAATCAGTGTCTTTAGCTGTTAATTGTTGTACATATTGTTCAGCTTCATCAAAAACACTCTTTGTAATGTGGCATGCCAACTGTTGATGTGGATTTGTACCCCATACTTTATTGTACATTTTCTTTATATAGCCTGGATGTTTTTCTGGTTTGCACATGTAATGAGTATCTTTATGTGGGATAAACTCGAAATGTTGTCCATTTGTTTTGCTTTGCTGCTGTAATATTTGAATTAGTGCACCATCATATCCTTGACTAGTGGCAGCAAATTCAACTAAAATTTTTTCCACCTCCATATGTACATATCGGGACGCATTCTTTACAGGTGGTATTTGTTTTATCAAGTCTTGCCAAATAGAATCAAAAGTCAGTATGAGTTCTTCTTCAGTTTGCTGAGTTTTTTTAAGAATTTTTTCCACCTGATTTACATCTAATACATCTTCGATTATATTTTTCATTTCAAAAATATCTAACCTTCTTCTTATTTTGACTATTTGAAGTATTAAGTTTCCCGATTCCAATGTAATTATTTTTTGGTCCACATAACTTTTTATCTTTTTACCAGTAAACAAATCTCTAGCCAACAAGGTCTGTAGCTGTTTGTCATCAAGCTGATGAGATTTTAGGCCATTTTTTAGCTGCTCCTGCTCTCTTTTTACCTTTTCAATATGCTGCTGTACTTTAGTTTTTATGAATTCTGTGTTCCTGCTTCTAGTCTTTTCAAATTCCGATATGGCTTCTCGAGATTTCAGTAATTTGTCACAATGTTGTTGTGCATGCCGCTTAACATCAGAGATAAAAGTACTGAAGCGAATTTCAAATCTGCTTTTCCACTGAGCCAGTATTTCACATTGCTTGCCTTCAAAGAAGGTCTCCATATCTTTTTTTAAAGGTTTGTATAAGTTGTGATCGACATACTGTATTAATTCTCTGTGTTTCTCTTGTACTAGCCTAGACACTGACTGAAGTGGCTCAGTACTAATTTCATTTTCTGCTTTCTGTTCCCACTCAAGCATAGAAGATTGTATGGTCCATTCCCACTTCGTGTATGCTCTCTCTAGTGAATTGTATGCAGTTATTTCAAGAGTATTTTTAAAACTGAACACAAATTTTTCTTTTAACAGTGTTTCCCAGAGATCTGAAATCTTAACAGAAAATGATTTTAAACTGAGATCACCAAATTTTTCTCCAGATTGAGAAACCATTTTTTGTTTACCAGTTCTGTGACAAATAATGTCTACTAAGTGATGCTTTAGAAATTGAGCAGTATGGCTGTAACCATGATTTATGGGAGCCATTGGTGGATCTCCTTTCCATAATCCAGGAAAATAATGAACATCTTTTTGGTCATCAAATTTAATGACATCATTAAAATTTTCATATTGGCCTTCACAATGCTCTTCTCGAGCAGCATCTAGGGTGAATTGATTTAATTTTTTAGTAAATTTGGCTCTTCCAACTTCTCCTTTAATATTTAATCCAGCATTTTGGTGGACAAACTGACAACTTGGAGAGTATTTCACTTTGTTCATGCGCAAAAATGCATGAACTGAGGTTTGTAGAATGTCGTCCATGTCCCCAGGAACTTCTCCATATATATTAATCAATGTCATATTTGCTAATCCAATAACAAATGTAGCCAACTCATTGTCATGTTTTTGAGTCTTTAAAGGATCCAACTCTGGAGCACGCAGTCCTTCAGTATCCACTACCAAAACAAAGTTACAGTTTGTCTTATGTTGAAAATCTTCATCTAAGGAAAGAAGTTGCATGAACGCTCCACGAGTACATCTTCCCGCACTGACATTAAATTGTAAACCAAATGCTGTATTTAGCATGGTAGACTTACCAGTACTCTGAAGACCAAGAACTGATAGTACAAAGATATTTGGGTTGTGAAGTATTTTCACTGCTTCTTTTAATACAGCACTAACCCACTTAAGTGGTACATGAGCTGCATCTCCATCCATGAGTTCTAAAGGGTATCCATCTATTAAAAGTTCAGCAGCTATCTTTGGAAGATGGTATGAATAGTAGTCAGCATAACTCTTTGATTGCAAAGCCGCCTCATACAGTTGGCCAAGCTCTCGTAAAAGATGTTCTAATCCAAATGAAGAGTTAATAATATCTTCTTGAAGATCTTCTAATTCTTTTTTAAAAACATTTATTTTTGCTTTTGACTCAGCTTTGGATTTACCAGTTTCTGCCTGTAATTTTGACAATTCTTTACGAACTAACTGATATCTTTGCTGTTTATCAGACACATTTTCACGTGATAAAGAATTTAATTCCAACTTTAAACACTGCAAGAAATAATTTCTTAAATATCCCTCTCCAAATTCAATAAGAGCATCAATGAACAATTTCATTACTGAAGAGAGATTTTCTACATGCTCGAGTTGTTTGTTTCGTACACTTGTTTTATGACTGTTGATTTTTTCAGTATACTGGATTACTGTTTCACTTCCGATTCTTGTTTGTCGGTGCTCTTCTTTATCATAATATGCCCAAGTGCGCCATAATTTATCACCTTGTAATGGAATCATTTTTTCTTTGACACTGAGATTACTGCTTTTGTAATCCACAATCAATTTCTTGATGGTATTAGCGTGCAATAATCCTTTTCTGTACAAATCACTGGTCTCATCTACTACTATTTTCTCACCTCTCAACTTATGAACCTGATATTCAATGGATGAAAAAGATGTGATTTTTTCAAGTTTTTTTCTGAGACGATTTCGAATTGTATCCTTCGCTTGCGCAGCTGTCCTTTCTCTCAAATTTATTAAGTATAATTTTGGAAAATTAAGTTTAAGGGTAGGCTTTTCTTCACTTCCATTAAGAACAGTCAAACCACCAGGAGAAGAATATATTGTATTTAATATATCCATGCACTGAGTATCAATTTCAACATTATGTTCAAGAAGGACAACTATACACACGGAAGATACTTCACTGAGTACCCTTAGTTGTTCCAAATGATGCCTGGCATCACCATGGAGATTTAAGAATGTAATGGCATCTGAAAACAAATCATTTGATTTTCCTGCAGGTAGATACCAAGCCATGTCTACAAGACCGTTTTTTAAACATGACTTTAGATGTCCTCCAGGACAGTCTCGATGAAAGAAATGATTGCAACCTTCATCACCGATGACATCATTCATTATTTTTGATTTTGAAGAACTTATCTTTGTATGGTTACCAATACGTACAAACGATACTATAGGCATGGGATATTTAATCATTGAGTGAGTTTTTTGCATCTTGTTTCCTGTATTAGATGCAAAGTCATTAATGATTGTTCGCATTGCCCAAAGAGGAAGGACTAAGTGTTTGGTGAATGGATCCGGTAAAATTAATGGTACTGAAAGCTGACACTTAGCTAATCTTGAAAACAAATCTTGACGAAGAAAATCATCAGAGCATATTAATACTGCCAGGAGGGCATCCATTGGATGAACACAATTATCATTTTCTGTGCATATAAAGGAACAACTTGTTATACCACCATTATCGGAATCTCCACAGTCATCTGAATCACTATCATTAGGATCTTCTAATTTGTTATTGATATCTCTAGTCATAAGGTCTGCTCTACACTGAGTGTCATAAGACATAAGCTTATGAATAATCAAAAATGGAAGATGTGTTGGATCTGTAATTTGACGTTCATGTAGAGATATTTCTATGATATCTGGCCTTATACATAAAGCATCACAGAGCTGTAATTTAGTAGTGTTCTTGTATTTATTGAGGCCAATACGTTGAAACAAACTTAATATTTGGGACTCACCAGCTAATTCAGTGTGCACTTTATCATTTGAAGTTATTTTTTTTGAGTGCATTTCGAATAAAATATCAGTCATTTTTTCGTCGATTGATTTAGTCCTAGGCTTTGGTGGAGGTTTTTTGGAAGTAGCTGGCGGAATTGGTCTAGAAAATGCTGGTGACACCTTCTTTGGCATAAAGACGTCAGGATAATTAATATTTTTCATAGCTGACGCAATCTCAGTTAGATTTTTTTTAATATCGTTCAAGGAGGTGGTGAATAATTCATTTAAACAATGTTCAATTTTAGTTGATAGTGGAGGCTGCAACTTTGTCATTTTCTGCCTTAAAAACTGTATAAAATGTTGTATTTGTGTGTCATTTAAATCTGTCATTTCAATAGCTAGTAAATACAAAAATGGCTGTAAAAGTATTGGATCTACTTCAGCTTTTTTTGTGAACTCCATTTGTTGCTGGGAGAAGCTTTCTCTCATCACTTCCAAACTACTTCTAGAAAAATTTTTGAACTCAACCGCATCAATGTTGTAAGATTTTTGGAAGGGCTGAATTAAAATAGTTATTAATAAGCTTTCATAGGAGTTTTGATAATGGTCATTCAGCTTCTTGACAGCTGCTGTGACAATATCGGCAATTGTCTCGACAAATTCAGTATCATTAGGATTTGAGCATTCCTTCACTTGGTTTATGAGGTTACCTAAAAACGAGTCAAATGTAGGGAAATCAGTAATGTTTAAGGCTTTAAAATGTTCTTTCAGCTGAAGATGGCAGTATAGCCATTCAGATATTTCCTTAGCCCTGTGGTCACTCACTTGAGAAATTTCATTTTTGACAACAATATTTCTTACTTTATTCTTCAAGGACACATCAGAATCAGTTTTAATAGAAAACCTAAAAATTGAGTGTAAAAACTCAATTACGGCTGGCTCTGATAAATAATTATTAGTCCATTCGACATTAGATCCAGAACATTTCATAATGACATCAGATTTTATCTTTTCAAGATGCTCTAGCCTTTGTAAAAGTTTGGGCAAAGTAACTTCAGTCTCAGTATTCCAATTGTGGAACTCCTGAAGAGGCCTCTTTTGACAAGATATTACATTTTCACAAGCAGTCAATCCAGTCATATTTTCCCAAGAATGCTTCAAAGTGTCGCATATTGTTCCAAACTCGTTAAAATGATTTTGCTTAATAATATCCCATACTGCAATAAGTTGAGTTCCTCTGTCAGTCAATGTCCATGAACTACTATTTTTTTCCAAGTCAGCCTGCCATGATATGATATCGCAGCTGTCACTAGATCCCCCTATAGTCAAGGCACATATGCTAATGCTAGATAATGCTTCATCACTGCAAACATCTTGGTAGTTTTTCACAATATTGTTAATGTCAAGGTGATCCGAAATATCTGATCCTAAAACATTTTTCTTTAATGCTATAGAAATAATTTCATTTTGTAGACGTATCACACTATTTCTTTCATCATCACTGTTTAGTCTACAGGAACAGATTCTAAAAATATGTCCACCAAAACTGAAAGGGCTACTTGAGACATGTGATCCAAAGGAATTAAAAAAAACTTCACAAGATTTACGCATATGAAGATTAAATTTTTTATGCATTTCAAAGGTTTGCAAAACTGGTTTTAAAGCTAGTTTTACATCTTCTAAAAGTTTAAAATCAGTTGGCTGAATAGAACATGTGGCTGTTTCTACTGTAGTGCAATGAACAGTAGATACATATAACTGCACTGGGTCAACTTCACCATGTGTTAGTAAGGAGTTGGCCATAAGGGATCCATGAATAGGTGTATCTGAGGAAGTAGACAAACTCTGTCCCAAAAATGTTATCATTTTTTTGAAATTCAATTCTTCATGCTCAGAAAGACAGAAATGACTTGTGTGTTTAATTTCAGACACACGTATTAGTTTCGTATTCTTGGGGATTTCAATAATCACATTTCTGTCCATCACAAGGTCATTAAACTTTGTAGTCAACAGGATTCCTTGAAGGGCTCTTCCTTTAGAGCAAGCTTGTAATACACTATGGCTGCTCAGTAGCATACAAGAGTGTGATCGTTTAGAAGCAATATCTTTAGGTTTAACTAAAGGTTTGGGTTCATTTAGAACTCCTGTTTTTATTTCAGGTTTAACTGTTGGCACAATTGGTTTGACTGGTACTATTGGTTTGACTGGTACTATTGGTTTGACTGGTACTATTGGTTTGGGTTTATTTTCAATGCTTTCTTTTCTTATACGTTTGACTGGCACTATTGGTTTGACCTTATCTTTTTTGTCTTCCATTTTAAGAAGCCTAGCAAGTGCTTTTTTCTCAACTTTATGTTTTGCACTACTCAGTAGTACTTGAAATATCTCTTGGTCTCCCTCTAAATATTGTAAAGACTTCCTCGATTTAACTCCTTGATTTTGAAATTGAGATAACCAGTAATCTGTTTCATCTAGCCCTACTTCTTTGAGAAGTTTTACCAGGTCATCATCATGGTTGGAGCCTTGTAGGGATGCCATAGTAGTCTAAAAAAGACAACACTAGTTAACTATTAACACAATATAGCTTAATTGGTGAGAGAGCAAGGTAAGACACTTTCAGGGTAACACAATTGAAAATTGAGGATGTTTGTTTGTTGGCAAGCGAGTGAAGCGAATGAGACAATATTAGGGGTGAATAGAAAAGCAGGCCTATGTTTGTAGATATATAGGTTACATCACGAGGTGGAGGTTGGTGTTCAGGACTCAGACTACTAACCTGAACAGTACCAGCCGTGTGGGCAGGCCCTACATAGCTGCCAAGAACATGGAACAATTATCAGTCATTATCACCTATAAACATCCTGTCGGTACCTACCCACACAATGTTATTCATGAGCCTTCCTAAACCACAGTTCTATATCATCGTGCGTTATCTATATATTTTGTATAATTATATCCTTTCTCGTTCTATGTGTTTGCCTAACTATCGCAATTATTTGGGCTAGAGTGCGCGCTTTTGGGTTGGCCGGCCGAGACTGCAATTGCAGTAGGTGACATCGGTTGAGGCTGGTCAGCTCACGTCATAGGGACACATAGAGTCTAGACCTTCGCGGAATACTGTGCTCGGGCTCTTACAAGGTTCGAACAGTTGGTATGGAATTGCATGATGGAGGGCCTAAGGTCGCGTATAAAAGGGCATGGCCAGGGACATTTTTCGTGACATGTGGAAAATAATGGCTGCCAGTTTTTGTCACACGCGGAGACCATTTTAGAATGTATTACAGCAACTCAGCGCACAAAATAACTGAGAAACGAACGTAATTGCCTGCATTCACAGAAATGCACTTTTAAGACAATTAGTGAGCCACCCATGTGAGGTTGTGCACTGCATAGAATCTGGAAAGATAAGGGTTCTTTAGCGAGCAAAAAATGTTTCCTCATCTCACACGAAGACATTGCTACTAGGGCTCCAAGTTGGGGACTGATATTTGCTGTAACAAATTTAAAAAAGTGCTTCCAGCGATTATAAGCAGGTAAAAAGTTATATAATTTTGTTATTAAAAGTATTGATCAATTGCCGGGATGCTACTTATTTTTTATCACATACAGTGACAATTTTTCTAAACATGGGCTTTTGTAAGCTTTAGCTGGGTTTCATTCATTCAGAGTCTGCTTTACTGTCTTCGTTAGTGTCAGTAGTCTATCCTTCTTTAGTAGAAGCTCTCAATGAATCCTGTGATGGTCTAATTCCAGTTGATGTTCTTTTATGATGAACTTAAGTCTGTCAAATTCATTTGGAATCCTAACCTGGTTAACAGGTGTGATAAGATTGATTAATTTAAAATTTTATTGGAATTGAAATGTAAAAAGTGTTTTTGTCTGCGTGTGAGGATGGCATTCAGTGGTGTAGGAAGATGTTTTGCTATAGTGGGCTCCAAGGGCTTGATTTTGTGGTTTAAAAGTGTTTATACCTCAATATTATGGAGGGGGGGGGCTCCAGCCCCTGGAGCCCCCCTATTCCTACGCCACTGCATTGTAATATAGGTGGCTGATAGCAGCACACTTCAGAGTTTCTCCATTGGGACTGCCTCTTTATTTGTCCACCTTTAACCTATTTTGTCCCTTCCTGAGCCAGCAGGCTAATCTCTGTTTCATACACATAGCACAAAAAGGTCAAAATTTGCTTTAATTCATTTTAAGGTTTCAAAATTTGTGCTTTTATTAGACTTTTAAAAATAAAAATTTCTTACTGGCTAATTATGTTCTTTTATTAACCCCAAATATCTATCAGTTACCGCGAAGCACGAGGATAGACGGGTCCCAGAGCTAACTGTAGTATACTATTTTGAAACAGTCACTTCAAATAACATACTTCTATTTTACTTGTAGGGTGAGGAATGAGGCTGTACTTGTGAAGCCATTGGAACAGCTTAAAATTCTGTCTCAACTGTGACCAAATCAATCCTGACGCTCCAACTATTCCACCAATCTTCTATTCAGACCCTGCTGCGTATAGACTCTGTCATCATCAATTCAGTTCTTTCTGTTGGGGTTGCTACTACTATATTCTTCACCCCTATCTGCGTACAAGTCTTAATCTTGTGCTGAACTACTCCACTCCCACTAATGAGCAACCAACTCCAAGCAACATTGGGAATACACCATCACTTCTACTCTAGGGACTAACCATTTCAATGGCTAATTATTGTATTTCTTATGTTATGTTTACAAATGGGCTCTTTTTAGAGCTACAACAAGTCAATTGATTTATATCTTACCAATAAATTGCAGGTTTATGGAGCTCCAAGTTTTGGGGGGCGGGGTAAAATTGCAAATCAGTTGTAAACTTATTAGATGTATTCTCTCTCATTCACAGGCTGTTTTTTTCTTAAAAAAAATATTTGGTTGCCACCGGGAATCGAACCCAGGACCGCTTGCTTAACGCACAAGCGCTCTGCCTCTTGCCATTGAGAATGGCAGAGCACTTGTGTGTTAAGCAAGCGGTCCTGGATTCGATTCCCGGTGGCGACCAAATATTTTTAATTCTGTATTGTTTAAAAAAAGCCCGTGAAAGAGAGAGAATACATCTAATGAGTAAAAGAAGGTTGAGAAAGAAATTGTGAACTGATAAATTAGTGGAGTAAAAAAATTTAACGAATAAAAATATTCTTTGAAAAAAGAGAATTTTTGTTGGTTTGTTGAGAGTGAGACTATAGCACAGCAGTAACCCTTAACAGTATAAATACAGAATTGGAGTGTTTGTTTGCCGGTTGGTTGTCGCAGTTCAGTGGCAGAGCACTTGTGCGCTATACAGTGGTCCTGGGTTTGATTCCCGGTGGCAACCAAATATTTTTAATAGAGAGAGAATACATCTAATGAGTAAAAGAAGGCTGAGAAAGAATTTGTGAAGTTGTAAACTTAATTGCAAATAAAAATCGATATTTCGTGGAACTAGATCACTGAATTGAATTTATAAAACTTTGTAGCACTTTTTTTGAGCGGTGCAGTAAATTGGAGCTCCGCAATCTGGTGCACTACTAGCCAAGCTGATACTCTACTGCAAGACAACGAGTTCTTTTCCATTTCAATATTACTTAATGATTTATTCATAATTATTTCTTTTTATAAGATATTGAAAAATTCACGTTGTAGTGCAGTTCATTTTTTTTTAAGTTTACCCATGTGTAAAAAAAATTGTCGTTCTCATTATTAGATTCCAAAAAAAATTGATACAAAATTTGGAACTTTAATTCCACTTGCAATTCTTAAGAAATAGCCCCACCCCCATGTCTCGTACTACGAGTACGCGAGCAATTTATTTTCAATTGGTTTGTATTGTTTCTAAAAAGAGCCCGCCTATATCAAGAGTAAACAAACATCAATACAACAATAACAAGAGAGTCAGTAAGAGAAAGCAGTTTCTTGGAGATAGCCCGAGATGAAGGTAATTAGATCTGCGTAGCCTAGGAAGTCTTCACTCTTCAGAAATCGAGCCGCCTGCTGGATCCATCTGCTTGAGTTCAGGTGCGCAGAGCGCAGAGAATGGCTACAGGAGGAGAGGCAGCCTGGTGCACCTTGCCGCATGAGCTCAGACGACATAAGAAGCTAAACTAAAACACCACAACTTCGCAAAGTAAACTTCTGCTACTAACTGCGTGATTGTTTCTGCTTGCGTATTATCGAATGGTGGGGTATTGGCAGGGAATAAATTAATGTCCGGATCTACACGCTGTGCACGTTGCTATGTGCGGCCACCCTTAATTACCATTTTTTTAAATTTCGGCTTAGTTTTTGAGAAAATGTGAGAAAAGGCAGACTATGGTGAGTGCTGCTATACGGCCATGCTCATTCAATCATTTTGCTGCCATTTAGAACCGCGCGTGCTCACGTGAGCATGCACATTTTACTGCTCCCGTTTCAGATTTGTTATGTGTGTTCTGTAGTTCCAGTGCTTAACTTTTATGTCTTGTGATGGGAAGTTTCTGCTGCTGGAGGTGTGCTTCTTTCATCAACTGTAAGTATGCCTGCTCTCCAAAAAGTGTGCCCTAAGTGTTCGTGTAGCGTACATGTCAGAAAGTTGAAATGTTCTCGTGGCTACTTTTTTCTAACAAGCACAAGGTTAGTACTGAAGCCAGAGAATACCATGAAGTCCTCAGAAAGTTGTAAAACAGTATGGCTGAGTATTAAGCACATAAAACAGCTTTAGAAAGTATGGATCAGTCCCAGGAAGCCCTTGAAATGCCTGAATAATCCCAGAGATGTAAGCAGGCCAATTTAAATTTTATATTCATAAATAGAACAAAACTATTATTGTTATAAGCTGAAACTTTAAGAACTCGGTTATTCAACAACAGTGACTTCTTTTGCAAATTATTGCATTTCTTTTAAACTAACACTGAGGGTTTGCACTCTTAGTGCTCTATAGCTTTCTTGGTGATGTGTCCAGTTTATTAGCTCAATGGATGACATTGGGAAGCCATTCATCTTAGCACTCTTTGCCATGCCAAATCTCAAGTA
>WLWD01006270.1_pt1 | contig 31917 bp, 27 predicted proteins | sample 6712731 | NCBI WGS metagenome assembly WLWD01 (sample SAMN12718690, study PRJNA576275) | sponge metagenome | isolation source: marine sponge | host: Mycale hentscheli | place: New Zealand: South Island, Marlborough, Capsize Point | collected 2014-11-01
CACTGTTTCCCAGCCCCTCCTCCATCTGCCACTGTTTCCCAGCCCCTCCTCCACCTGCCGCTGTCTCCCAGCCCCTCCTCCATCTGCCACTGTCTCCCAGCCCCTCCTCCATCTGCCACTGTCTCCTAGACCCCTTAATTTTCCAGCTTTGCTGTTAGTTGTCCATGGGTATTCCTAGGAGACCCCACCCAATTATTATTATTATTATTATTATTATTATTATTATTATTATTATTATTACTACACTTGTCTGTCAACAACAACAACAGCAACAATGTGTGTATTCTTGAATAATTCATTAGCTGATGTGGGTTGGTAAAGCGTCGTCAATACCGCCACTGTTGGTTGTGTATTCATAAATACATTAAGTGAGAAAGAAGCGAACTGACGCAACTGAACAAAGTGGTGAAGGATACTAACAATGGATAAACTAGTGGTGTGCTGATCACAGATTGTGAGCGAGCCTATCTAGTTAGGTTACAGTATTGTTATATGAGTAATTTTCACTTGTAGCATTCCAGCTTCTAAAAAACAGTCGAGTTTTTAAATTATGTATATACGGTAAAGGGGTTTCAATGCCACAGTAACCACTCGCAACTGTTTGACTTAAAACAAACAAAACAAAACAACAACAACAAAACAACAGCAGGCATTTCTAAGGAATTACCACACAAGTTTGAACCTAACCCTATATAAGACATGCTTACTGCTGTAGTAGCTAAAAATGCTGGTAAAGGCAGCTAATATACTATAACGTTTACTTTGTGCTATTCTTTAGCTAAGCAGTAGCTGTAACGCAAAAAAACTTTCACACACATTTGTTGGACGTACTAACACAAGACTTACTTTTGTGGTTAGACTATATTGAACAATGGATTCTCAAGTAAGAACAACACTGTTGTGTATAACTATGACAAATAGCGCATTAACTTACCACCACCACTAATTCGAATAAAGTTTTAACTGCACCCAGAAAAGAATTCAAAGCGGTGAGGGTAATGCTCGCTAACCAGAGAATTATGTTGAGTAAAGTTGAGCTAACACAAAAATGCGATGGTCAAAGTACAAAAATGACATGTGTATATCCAAACATGCAGACAAAGTAATCTCCCCAATATTCAATTGTGTTATCCCTGATAATGTCTCACTCGCCAAGTATCTTGTGCTACTTCATTCCTAATTTACAAGAGACCAAACGCCACAGTGTGGTGGGGTACTTGCTAGTTATTATTATTATTATTATTATTTTATTATTATTATCATCATTATTATTATTAATATTATTATTACTTATAGCTTGTTAAATTATTATTATTACTATTTATTGTGTGTGTAGTTCCACGGTCTCCCAGTAGCAGTCGTCCAGCAAGTGTATGTCCACCTACACATCAACTGCGATCGCTTGGACGACCTTTGCCACAGACCATACGACTCAACCAGCAAATTAGCAGCTGCTCATCTCATTAAGAAAATGGAGCACACCATCAGGTCATTTTATTTTCTTCAGAACAACAACAAAAAAAAGATGGCAGCTATGTACCTTATTTAGCTGTGATTGCAAAAGCCTAACAATAGCTCAAATTTGTCTCTTTCTTTTGTAGTGACTGCCAAAACTTCATGCATCCCTCCATTCTCAATCTCACCCACATGCTTGGCTCCACCCATAAGACCACGCCAACAACCGTAGGAGTCTTGTCACCCATGCTGGATTCTGTTAGGACTGGGTGGGAAGCCACACCCCTTGACTACCAGACAATCAAGGGTTAGCACAGTCTAACTTTATAAGTATCAAGTGTGGTTTCTTTGTGGAACTACGCAAGATTTTATGTTCAGGCATTTAGCTGCTGATCTCTCTATGTGAATTTATGTATATACCAATCTCTTACATCAACATCAATGTTATACAAGTCTTAACGAGATCTATCTCAAGACTGGTCAGGTTTTCAGTGTAATGTGTTATGCTTATCCTTTAGAATTAGTGTATGGTGGATTTTGGGAGCACGCTCACTATTCTGCTGATGCATTGAGAGAACACTCGTCATCTTCATCAGAGAGTGCTAGAAGAAGAAGTCGTGGACGGAGCCTCATGTTTGCCCTTACGCTGATGTTCTCGGCCAGGGGGCAAGAAGATTTCCCGGAGATGGTCAGGTGTGTGGAGAGCATCAGCAAGCAGTGGGAGGGAAAGAAGGCAAAGTTCAATGAAGAGGATCACGAAGTTTCGCTGAGATTTCTGAAGCACGTCTACTATGAGGTGAGATCATGATGTCCTTGTTGTTCATCTTCAGTACAGTGACTTAGTATTTATGGCACGTATGACCACTTGAAGTAACGGGACAGCATTGCTATTGGGCTGACAGTTTATGGTTAAAGGTCTTTTTATTTATTTTTTTATTTCTATGGATGAGTATCCCAGTTTAATCGTAGTGTGCCTGACTGATGATAGTTAGAATCTTAGGAATATCTTGAAGAACAGAATGAGTGAGTTATGTAGCATTCAACAATTGTGCCTCACATCTCAGTAATAGTTGCTACAATCTTAGAATCTTCTTTTTCAAACATCATAGAATCTATAGTAAAACATTATTCTTTGTTCCTTCGTGTTGGTGCCTACTTTCCAGTAGTTGGGTCGCGTACGGTAACATATGCTACACATGCTACATATACTACATATGCTACGGATGCTTCACACGAACCCTCAGCAGGTAACTGTTTGACCTTACCAGACACTACAACTGTCTGTTGTTTTAACTGACAAGGTGTTGGGATACCACTAAAACAAACAATATGTAGAGATTGAAGAATTGCGGATTTTAATGTGTTTAGTGTGGGATACCAGATTCTCATACCGTATAATTCTGGTGTTAGTGGTTGTTGTTGTTGTTGTTGTTGTTGTTGCTGCTGTTGATTTTGACCATTTTTGATGACAGTGTTGAGGGTTTATGACAGATGTGTGGGTTTGTGATATGATAATTTTTGTTTTGCATTCCTTTATTTCTTTGCAGAGGGAGTGGTCATGGATGGACTTTGCACCTTTAATGGGTGTGTACAGCATTGTCTTCCTGTACATCTCCTTCTCAGTGGGTAAGAATGGAAATCAGTATACCTTCTATGGGCGTGTCTTCTCCTTTCTACCCAGGCCTGTATTTAGTAAGGGGCAATTACTCTCCCAGCTGTGATTGTAATGTTAGTAAACATTAAAATTTGTCAGCAACTTGTCTAAGAATCATTTTAGCTTCTCACTAGTTGGCTCTTGTCTTTTATTGAGTTGTATTTGTTGCTCTACTATTAGTGCATTTATTACTCAAGTGTTCTTTCTGCTTGCTAGACTGTCCTTTGCCCTCATGTTTTGTACAGTTCACTGTTACTATATGGATAGATAAAGAAGTTTGTATAGCAGTAGCATTTGTATACAGTCCAGAAATACATACATGGTGATTTAGGACTACGTAAATTATTAGTCCTCAGCGTGCATGTGCAAGAGGGTCATAGTAGTTGTTCTGTCTGTCTGTCTGTCTGTCGCACTCTCATTTTGAGGATTACTGACAGTTAATTGATTTAGGTATGAACTTATTCAGAATGACAATTTAAGACCTTTTATTGTGCTACTTATTTTAATTTCGGGCTGATTTTTGAGAAAAAGCTAGCTGTCAGCTCTGCGTAGGTACTAGCTTATGTGGAACGCCCCCTATCATCACATCGCAATCACGTGAGCAAATGATTTCTTTCTGCCTGCACTAGTACTTTGCTTTATGCTGAAAGGTTAACCGAGTGCTGGAATTGGGAGTTTCACATTGAAACTATGTACCAGTGAGTGTTTCCTGCATGTTTAGCTTCTTATGAAGACAGCATTTACAAATACCATTTTCATTGGTTGAGGCGTATTGTTACTGGATTACGAATTGCCAAGTACATTATTTTTCGATCTGAGAAATGATTTTGGTATAGCTTGGGTGTATAGTAGCACTGAGGGTTCACACTTTTTGGTAATGGTGATGGACTCTACATGGTCTCTACATGGTAGGTGAGCACACTTGAGTTGTGTACTGATAGGTAAAGGGTTGATAGTATTATTGCTCAAGTTATACCATTTGATAATTTGCGAAATAGAGTTATATGATGATATGGTATGCCTGCGCATGGGGAAAGTACAAAGGGCAGAGTCAAGTCATGCACCGTTTTATACTTTTTGTGCAATACTTTTTGTGCAATGCTTTTCATACAAAATTGTTACAGACTCACTAATTGTTCAAACAAACTGTTGGGGGTTGTGCCGTTTGTTGTTATTTTATTTACTTTTTTTTTTTGTGTGACTGTTTTACATCGCAGGTGTTAAAATAGTCAGCTCTGTGGTATTAGACCAGAGTATTAAAGTGCTCTGTGTAATATCTGTTTCCCACTATTGATGACAATAGCATGTGCCTGGACTCCCCATGTGCCAGGACTCCCCATGTGTCTTACAGTATGAGCTATCGTTTGCATATCCTGAGGATTGTAGGTGTCATTGTGACTCTGTGTTGGTCTGGGACCTCTGAAATGGCGCATTGAAATATTTGAATAAGCTTAAAACAGTCCTTTTAATTAGACACCTTTCTGAGGTTTATTTTGCCTCCTCAAGCTCTTCTCGTCTTCATTATCTTCATCATCACGATCATCATTGTTAACATTATTATTATGCTAGTGATGTGCTTCAGCACAAATGGCGAGCGAGCTGGTCTGACTGAAATTTATATTTGAATGCTAGCCGCATTCTGGCATTATTTCGAAGTCTTTTCTCCTTAATTTCTTGCGCCTGCGCTAATGTTTACGTTTTTTAGTAACCTCCGGGGGTGGACATGCATTGACCTCTTTGAACTTTGCCATATATATATATACCAAAATCTCAATTGAAACTTGTTAGTGAGAGTCTCGCTTCGCATGCCCAATTGTTATATTATTGTTGTTGTTGTTGTTGTTATTATCAGGTAAGATAGACCTGGTGAAGTCTAAGATAGGACTGGGATTCACTGCATTCATCACCGTGGTAGCATCCCTAACGATGTCGCTGGGTGTATGCACATTTTTTGGCCTCAGCATCTCTCTAAGTGGAAGGTAAAGGGACTTCACTAATACATGCTATGGTTTTTAACATTTCCCCTTTCTTTATTGCAGTGAGATCTACCCCTATGTTGTCATAACACTGGGCCTTGAGAATATCCTCATCATTGTCAAGGCTGTCATCACCACACCCGAAGAACTTGAAGTACGTATATATTTAGTTGTAGTGGTACGTATATATTTAGTTGTAGTGGTACGTATATATTTAGTTGTAGCGGTACGTATATTTAGTTGTAGCGGTACGTATATTTAGTTGTAGCGGTATATATTTAGTTGTAGAGGTACCTTACCAATTAGTCAGTGGGGGTGGGAGTTGATATGAGTGGGCTTAGTACAGCATGATGACCCTTACCAGCTCAGCCATTCTGGCACCAAGTTTGTTGACACTTTATTCATAATGTTCACTCAGTCTTTTCATGGGACTCTGTACCACGACTAGACACAGAACCCATACACTTGTACCTGTCAATTTCCAAATTGATGATGGTATTCCCATGGCATATGTAGCACATGGTGATTAAAACCCTTTACCCATTGCACTCAGTGAATCTGCGTAACTTTGAGGATTACTTGATTCTGAGACAGTTAAAAGAGTTTAGATTGTGTATAGCTAGCTAGCCAGCCAATCCAATATCTTGGCCTTAAAATATATATACCGACTACGCCATAATAATTATAGCAATAGTAATAATAATAATAAAATAATAATAAAATAATAATAAATAAAATAATAAAATAATAAAAATTATTATTATTATTATTAAAGGCTGCAAAAGGTGTAAGACTTTAAGGCAACATTTTTAATTCATAAATTGTGTGAATACAGTGTAATTGATTATTTTTCCTCCCCTGCTGTAATCATTCAGCTATGCAATTGAAATGTTTTGTTGACTGTTGTGATTAGGTAAAGTATCGCATTGGTGTGGGTATGAGTAGGGAAGGACGGGCCATCACTCGTAATTTAGTGACTCTGGTTGCCCTTACCAGTTTTGGCATCATTTTCTTCAACTATGTTCTGAAGGAGTTTTGCATCATAGCTCTCGTAGGCCTGGTCTGTGATGGCTTCCTTCAACTCTTCTTCTTCCCCACAGTGCTCTCCATTGACCTCAGGAGACTTGAGGTAAGGAGGTGTGTGTGTGTGTGTGTGTGTGTATGTATGTGAGCATTAGCAGGGTTTCTTACGGCTTTTCACCCAAGGCAGGACCAAAATTGTGAATTTTTTTTTAATAAAGGAGAGGCGAGAAATGTGTTTGTGTATCAGTATGTAAATATACATTGTACTCGTAAATATTTTGAATCAGAAACTTAGAAAGTATCTACTGAAAAGCGGACTTAAAATTATATTTTCTACTGTGTGGTGGTGTTTGATTTATCTGATGGTGTAAGTTGAAAGGTCACATTAGAAAACGTAATTAGAGACACACAGCTTAGGTGGCTAGCCAGCACTAATGCTGTGGGCATTTATCCCATGACTTGCTAATTGAACACAGGTAGTTTTTCTGTTGTTGTTTTTTTATCATCTCACTGTTTTTTGTTTTTTTTTTAGTATAGCTATTGCTCATCTACAGGTACCTTCCTCAACAGAAGACATTTATAGAAGCTTTTCTTGAAACATCTTTTGAAAGACTTTAGCAGTAAGAGTTAATTATATTCGCGATTACACAGCTACTCAGCTTATCTTTAAGAAAATTTCAGCCATCCCCAAAATATTTTTTGGCCATTCCACGTTGTGCTCACACATTCCTTTTCAGCTGATGTGATGAGTAGCCATCAAAACTGTGCCTTTAATTCCAGCTGGTCACTGTGCGCCTTTCAACCATTCACTCTGTTCCTATCCAGCAATTTCTAGAGGACTGCTTGTCTTTTATAGCACTGGGTGCTACTGGAAACTTGATGCACTGATAGAGGGAGAGAGTCAATGGTATGCTCTGTCCAGACTTCAATAGAATTCCTCACTACCTCAAGATCAGGTTCTGGCAGCTTCCCTCAGCCAGCTACAGGTAATTTCCACATGGTCAGCCAAGTCCATCAAATTAATGGTTGCTTAGACCAAATAAATCACTTTTCAGCATTCTGGGTACTTGGGTGATCAGGTAGCCACCAGTATCTGCTGGAGCAGCCTGACAAAGTACTACTACTTGGTCACGTTTGTGTGACCTGTGGTCAGGTAGTCTGGGATCATTCACAACACCCTGTATAACTGAAGGCTATTAGCTTTGTATGAACCTAATTCTGCCTGATAAAGCAGTCACGTACAGGGGCCTTCTGGGGGCAGGTTTTAATTCCAGTCAGTCACGTACACTCAGGTCTGCCCAGGTTTGTGTGCAGTGTAGGGGTGGCTTGAAGCCATTGGAACCTGATAACAAGCTGGTTGAGATTGCAGCTGCATTTTTGTGGTTTGTAAGGGTTAGAGGGCTCTTAGCTCTTTAGCTTCTAACTGGGTGTGTGTGTGTGTGTGTGTTGGAGATAAAAATGTGAGCATAATAAGAGGTTTCAAGTAGCATAATCATTAAAATGATGAGCATTGCAAGCATAGCATAATTTAAAAAAAAAATAAAAAAAAGAGAGCATAATTTGCCAACCCCTACTGGAGTGCTTTTCAGATAGTAAAGAGACTGTATGTCCAAATATTGTGAAAATAGGTAAGAATTCTTTTGACATGTCCATAGGAAAATTGGGAATCACTCCATAGACTGACACAGTTTGAAGGAGGGACACACTAACACAAGCTATTGAAGCGACTGAGTTTAATTTCTATTGGATAAGTATATGTTATAACATTACTAGGGATGTTGGTGTGAGGCTTAGATTCAGCCGGTGTAGCCTGCTGGAGGACAAACGGTTCCTGACTTACTACAGTAATACTATAGATTTGTTTATCTCTGAGAATATTTATCAGGATACACAACAACAACTGCACAACTTCTAATTGCTAAAATTTATTAAAAACTTTTTATTAAAAAAAAGAGTCTCCATTAAAAATCAAAAGTAAGCATGAATGGCTACCACTAGTAGATGTGCCATTGGATTTGTTTTTTAAATCGTAGACATTCCCTTTCTTCTTTAGTGTGAGAGGATAATCTACTCCTAGACTTGAAGAAAATACAACTACCCAGTTGTATTAGTGTCAAAGTTTAGAAGCCAGAGGAGCCGAGGTACGGTATTTAATGGTGGCAATGAAATGACTAATGGTGGCCCAGCAGTTCTTTTGATATCACTGAGCATTTCTAGTTGCTGAAATTAGAAATTATAATTGTGAAGATAGAAACTGGCTCGTGTGTGTTTGTGCGCATCACATTTTCTCTTCAATTGTCTTATGTATATAGACCATGTGTGTGCGTGTGTTACCATGTGTGTGCGTGTGTTACCATGTGTGTTACCATCTTTGTTATTGTGTTTCCTAATTAACAGCTGAGTGATCTGAGCTCAACTTCCGTTCCAGTTCCAGAGAATATTCCAGAAACTCCTTCCCAGTCTTCATCTGTATGCCGCCCTCGATGCCCCTCCTCCTTCCAGCAAGTGACCAAAGCGCGGTGGCACTCCAAGAGAATCAAGTTTATTTACTTCTTGGCCCGCACCAGGATTGTATCCAGACTTATGATGGTAAGGTGTGGCTAGTGCTCTGTTAGTGTGGTAGAACTAATGCTGGTAAGGTGTGGCTAAGACACTTACACTTCACGGGTCTGAAAGAGTGCATGCAAGCCCCTCCCAACTAGAGAGACTATTCTGCCAGAGGATCTGAGCTAAAATAATACACTTGTCTATCAGTAATGACGACGATGGTGTGTATTCATGAATAATTCATTAGTTGAGCTGGGTTGGTAAAGCATCATCAGTGACGACGATGGTGCATGAATAAAGCTTGTCTAGTGGTAAAGTGTTGTCAGCAACTGGTACATCAAGTGCCACTGTGTTCAGCAACTGGTACATCAAGTGCCACTGTGTTCAGCAACTGGTACATCAAGTGCCACTGTGTTCAGCAACTGGTACATCAAGTGCCACTGTGTTCAGCAACTGGTACATCAAGTGCCACTGTGTTCAGCAACTGGTACATCAAGTGCCACTGTGTTCAGCAACTGGTACATCAAGTGCCACTGTGTTCAGCATGGTACATCAAGTGCCACTGTGTTCAGCAACTGGTACATCAAGTGCCACTGTGTTCAGCAACTGGTACATCAAGTGCCACTGTGTTCAGCAACTGGTACATCAAGTGCCACTGTGTTCAGCAACTGGTACATCAAGTGCCACTGTGTTCAGCAACTGGTACATCAAGTGCCACTGTGTTCAGCAACTGGTACATCAAGTGCCACTGTGTTCAGCAACTGGTATCAAGTGCCACTGTGTGGCAGTGCTAGGTGGATATGTAATATTTCTACAAATACTACATAACATTTTATATGAATGATGATGTATGTATGTGTGTGTGTGTGTGCCTATTCCACGATGAATGATGATGATGATGTGTGTGTGTGTGTGTGCCTATTCCATGATGAATGATGATGTGTATGTGTATGTGTGTGTGTGTGTGTGTGTGCCTATTCCGTGTAGGCGTCTCTCTTTGCTTTGTTGTGTGCTCTATTTGTTAAAACTGATGCATTTCACTCTCTCGTCAACCATGTCATCTCATCCCACGTCAATACTCCGGTTCCTACAACAAAACCAGACCTCCGACCAGATGTAGATTATACTGACACACCCACTGCCAAGGACGAGATTTACTTGCACCGTGCTGACCACACCTCTGAAGGTGTGAAGCGTAAGAGACATTCCAACAGCGACCATTCAAACTTGTACTGGACAAAGTTGATGTCAGAGTTGAACGAGAGTGAAGTGGGCGTGGTTTCTCGAAGAGAAGAAAATGGATTTGCCATGGTGTGCGAAGGTAGAGAGCTGTGTTGGCGGCCGATGGTCACCACCCACTGGCCACGCCTACTCAACTACACTGGCTATGCTACCGAGGGCAGGTAAGTGTATCAGATCAGCGGACTTGCAAATAGGAGGGGAGGGGGAAGTGGCTGGTGGAGGAGTTACATGGGTTGGCTCTAAGACATTCGGGGTGAGGGGGGAGGGGAATGGGTGGGGTTACTGTGGTGGAGCAAGGGATGTGTGTGCAGGGCTTGTTTTGGGTTTGTTGAAGGGGACCTTACCCCCTGAATATGGTTTTCCTCTCTGAAAATAATTTTGATTTGTGCAAATGTTTGCCCCAAAAAACTACTGTATAAAATAAACCTTCTAAATTAAAATTGCCTAAAATCCTAAAAAAGTGATCCCTTTGAAGTACTGTTGCTCGACTCATAGAGCAGCTGCATGTTTGTGTCAATGTGTGATGATATCGTGTGTTTGTGTGATGTCAGATTTATGACTCTTCTGCCCCCTATCAATCTGGACTTCAATCTTGGCCACACCCCTGACACCTACCCATCTCCACCTCCAATATCTATGTTTGCCCATTTCATTTCTCAACCCCTAGTCATTCGAGTGTCTGCTATCTTAGCAGTGGTTGTCGTGGTGATCAGTTATGCCGTGCACCTCGTCCAGTCGTCATGGTATCGCCACCAGCGCTACCTCCAGTCTGTGAAATTGAAAAACTATGACAAAATGGCTTGTTTGAAAGGGCATGTCCAGGTGGGTGTGGTCAGAAGGTGTAATTGTGTACTGTAACTCTTGTGAACCAGTGGTGTGTGTGTGTGTGTGTGTTTGCAGGATATAGATCTGATGTGTGTGGATGGATACGTTGCCGTGACATCCAGTCTTGACGGAGAAGTACGGGTGTGGGACTTGGATCCTATGAAGAGGAGGTGTGTCCGACTCATTTCTAGAAGGTACACCAAAAACTGGAGAGAGGAAGGGAAAGGGGGAGTATATGATGATAGTGTTTGTGTGTGCATATGTAGCAATCTATGGCACGGTCCTCCTCCTGAAGTTCCTAGTAGTAGTCAGCGACCGGCAGCTGAAGGATGTGAGGCATCCCACACACTCACTTCCGGCACTGCCACGCCCACTGGGAAGTATCAAGGTGTGCTCCAAGGATAGGTGTTGCTGGAATGGCTCTCATATTTTGACGATATTTTTTTCTTCATGCATTGGTATTTACTTGTTTGTGTGTATCTTGCAGTGCACGGTGGACGTCGCTATAGTGTCATCAGCTCTCATTCGTCCATGTCTGAAGGGTATTGGGATTGGCATGGCAACGGAGACCAGTGGCAGGAGACCAGGAGTGGCGTGCCACCATCAGTGTCGAGGCTTTCGGATGTGGTGGATGTTTCAGACTCGGACCAGCAACAAAGCAATCCTGTGTTGGCAAGTCGTCCCAGTTCTGCGGTACCGGTGAGAGAATTCTCTGCTGTGGAGAAGATTGGTTTGGGTAATCCCACGTATTCTTCGCCCCACAAAGCTAGCGGCAGTCCACAAACGGCAAGTGCCTCCTCCAAGTTTCCAGAATGGAGTGTTAGCAGTCCCATACTGTCTCAAAATGGAGCAGCACACCCTTCTTCCCAACCTATGCCACACCCTTCTTCTCAGCCCATGTCACACCCTTCTTCTCTGCCCATGCCACACCCTTCTTCTCTGCCCATGCCACACCCTTCTTCTCAGCCCATGCCACACCCTTCTTCTCAGCCTATGCCACACCCTTCTTCTCAGCCTATGCCACACTCTTCTTCTCAGCCCATGCCACACCCTTCTTCTCAGCCCATGCCACACCCTTCTTCTCTGCCCATGCCACACCCTTCTTCTCAGCCCATGCCACACCCTTCTTCTCTGCCCATGCCACACCCTTCTTCTCAGCCTATGCCACACCCTTCTTCTCAGCCTATGCCACACCCTTCTTCTCAGCCTGTGCCATACCCTTCTTCTCAGCGTATGCCACACCCTTCTTCTCAGCCTATGCCACACCCTTCTTCTCAGGTCCTGCCGCCATCTCTATCCTCTCCTTTGTCGCGGCCATCTCTAGTTACCTTTCATCAAGACATTCCTCTCTCCTCAAAAGTACATTCACCACAAGTCCATGTACAACTTGAAATTGACCACACCCACACCACACCCTCAAGGACTGCTCCAATCTCTTTTGCCACGCCTACCTCATTTGGCTCTCAAGATTTCGGCTCCATAGCAAACACCTCTTCACCCAGCTCAACTGGCTTGTTCGGTGCAGTTCCGAGGCACTCCCAGGCAGCTCCTCCCTCTAATTTACCTCGTAGGCATTCCCATTCAGCCCCTCCCACAAGTTTTCAAGGTGAAATTCGCAGGCATGCTTCCCAGACAGCTCCTCCTACTTCTCTGTCTTTAGCATCTTGGCCCGCTTTACCAAATCCGTCGAGCATGGCCATGCCCTCCAGTCTCTCAGTGGGAGGGGCCAATACATTGTCATGCAGCAGTCAGGAAGTGAATGGGCTGATTCCAGCAGCGCAGGTTTGTGGTTTGACTCCTCCCACTTCTGTCCATGAGTCAGATGCCAAACCGCCCAACTATCGGCGTGGACATGCTCGCCATGCATCACTGGGCAACAGTATCACCTCATTTGGTCACCACCGCATTCACTCCCGCAACCGCTCCTTAGGAAGTGTTACCATTGGCGACATGTTGGCCCCACCTCCTGCTCCCTCTCTTACTACACATTCGTACCACAGGTCTATGGGAAACGTCTCAAACAGTTCCCCTCATGGTTCAAAGTCCAATCTTCTTGCTCATCCAGCCCCGCCTCCCATAAACAAAGAGAAAGGATACGACTTTGCTCAGCATTTCAACCTCTTCTCGCAGTACACATCCAACATGGCGCTTGAATACTGCATAGCAAACACTTCCTCCAATGACAGTTTCCTGGCAGCAGGTACATGCCCCCCGCCCCCTCCTGTATGGTGTATGGACGTTCACAACAAGATAATAGCGTTGGGCTGTAAAGATGGTAAAGTGGAGGTGAGTGAAGAATCAACAAATGAATGAATGAATTGTTGATCTGATGTAAAAAAAATCAACCTACTGATTTTTCATCTCAGGATTTTGAACTATAAGGGAATGAAATGAGGTGTTTGTTCATGAGGTGTTTGGAAGTTTACTTTTCGATGCTTTGAAGTTTGTTGTTGCATTTGTTTGTTTGTTTGTTTTCTATTCCACAGGTATGGAATGCAACCACAGGTTCTCTGATATTTGAGCAGACCATCAGCAACTCTGGGGTTTGTACCATTGCCGTTGGAAAGATGGGGTAAGTTGAAGGTAGTCAGCCATGCAGGGTTAGTCACTAATCTCTATGTGTTAAAGGGTTGTTGCCGGACAGATAGACGGGAGTCTGAGCGTGATGGGTCACAATGGTCTCCTCCATCACGTGATTCCAGCTCACGATAGAGCCATCAGTGTCCTGCAACTGCACGGAGACTCGCTGCTGGTGAGTGGTGGCTACGACTGCTCAGTGAAGGTCCATCGCACGTCCACACCTCTGCAACGACAGCTGGTGTGTGTCAACTCTATTCATGTCCACGAAGGATGGATATCTGCTCTCACCATAATAGAGGTGTGCCCCTAGATAATTACTAATTTTGAGGTACGTAGTTAGTACATTTTGAGTAATTGCAACACTGTGGAGTAGTATACCTGGTAAAGAGATGAAGAAAATAACAATTTAATAATATGGATTTAAAACCATCAAAAATTATGATACTGCAGCTGCATATTTGAGGATCTCTTTCTCTTATCCCCACCTCCCACTTTTGCATCTTAAAATTGTTTTTTTTTGTTACTGTGTTGTTGCCATAGTCCCAGTCTCAGTTGAGTTGTGTGTCTGGAGGCAGTCAAGGTTTGGTCATTCACTGGAACGTCAATACTGGAGCCTGCATCAACGAACTGGGGACCTACAACTCTGCTGTGCTCCAAATAGAATCTAACCCCACCACTGTGGTGGGTTTGTTTAGTGGAGGTTGTCTGAGAGCGTGGCAGATTTCGAATGGAGAACTCATGCAAAAGATAGTGGTGGTTAGTTCAGATTAAATCTCAATTAAAGTTTATTATTATTATTATTATTGTGATTTAGGAAGAAGTATGTTCTAATTTCACCATATTGACGTCTCAGTATGTTGCTCTGAGTCTGGAGGTGAGTGAAGAGGTTGAATATTCAGTATTTAAGGTTCGTTAAGTATATGTTGATACAACTCTTCTTTAGTTGGAGAAGTTCCAAAATGTTGGGATAATATGTCCAGTGACAATTAACATTTTCATGACAACTTTCCACTACTTAGTAATTTTCCCTGTTCCACTGGGTGCTGTGCTAGTTCTGTAGTTTTACGCTTCTCCCAAGCTCTGTCACATATACCGTATGTCTTGGCTTTCTTAAACCTTAATTATTAGAACCACAAATTATCAAAAGAATGTTCTTTATATCTTGCAATGTATTTTATATTGCTTCTAAATATTTGTCACATGTCGCAAAGTGATTCAGAAGTGAGGATGTTTTGTTGTATTGCTCGTGTGGCCTCATCGCTCTTAAATCACTTCTCTTATTTTGCCTTTTTCAGTCTTGTATTGAAGTGTACGATTTGGAGTCTGGATGCAAGCACTCCTCTGACGTAAACCTGAATGTGGGTGTGTCCTGTTCTTCAGTGGGCCGTCACGTGCAGAAGCTTGATGAAGGCAGTACTGTGGCATGTGCGTTCGGTAAAGATATATTTCTCATTCCTTGCAACCTCAAACTCAAGAATGACTGATCACTTGATCTCAGCTCACATGATAGACCTGACACAATCACATGACATCACATGATGGACTTGACATACTCACATGACTTGTCACATAATGGACTTTATACGTCACATGACTTGTTCACTCAAGACAGGTGGTGAATTGCTCTCTTTTTTCAGTTGCTCCATCACTAATATAATTGTATTTTTCTAGTCAAATTAATTATAATTAAATACAACATAAGCAATCATTTAATTGTAAATTAAACGCAGCTAACGAAGGGAATAGCTATTAGCTAGCCAACAGCAGGCACTAGCAAGATGGAGGTGGGGGGGAGTTGCATCTGCTTTGCATCCCAAGTATTCTGAAGAGATGATAAGACCTCCAGTTATTGCTTAGACCAACCACTCTATACTAGCTAGAAGAGTTTCAGCACATTCTCATGGGACATATTGTGCTGTTGCCAAGTGATTGATGTACAAAATGATAAGAGAGGAAACAAACAAAAGCTGGAGTTCTGTTTAAATATCTTCAAGGAATAATTCCTGGGGTGTGTAGATGAGGAAAGTTCTGTATGCCTTGTACAACAAATGTACTCCCAATTGCCGTCTCCGGTTCATCCGCCAACTACAGACACACCCATATACGTGACCCCGCTGGACGTTGGTCAGCATATCCATGCCTACACACACACACACACACACGTGGCTAAAATGTATTGCCACAATCTTCTCGCGTTGTTTACCTATGGCGTCCATGAGGGAAGCCTCTCTTGTGAAGGCCTCGTGTGCAGAGATGTGGTGGAAGAGCTCCAGTGATATCACTCCTCTCCCAGCACTCCACAGTCCTGTGATGGTTGCTAGTTTCTTCGATATCTTGCACTAAAAAATTCATTATTTTCTGGTAATTGTAATTTTCCCTGCCAGCCTATAATTGTGGACAGGCAGGGAAAGCCACACCCATTAGTAATCATGAACAGATCACCTACTTTATCGTGCTTGTCACTATCTCTGGCATCCTTCAGGTGTTGAGTGGATCTGGAGTTCTTCCCTTTACCCACATAAAATATCGACTCAACAAACACTCTAAACCCTGCCAAACCTGCACATCAACAAACAAGCAAACAAAGTGTAACCACCAACACTCATGCACAACAAACAACGTTTACATGCACACACATACACACACTCACCCTCTGTCTTGTCCTGCAACCTGTCCAGGATTGTGGGGTTGAGTAGCATATAATTGAAGTGAGTCTTGGTGCATTTAGTGTGAGGGTTAGCACAAGACACGCTTCTAAATGCCTCCTCCTCCAAACTAGACCAGTCGTTGATGGGTACTGTACCGTTTAGTACCAGAGACAACTCATACTTGTATGCTAAACATACCATAGAACACACTCACACACAAACATACATACAATCTGCACTCACACACATACATACATACATTTGTACCCAGAGTTTCCTGCCGGCTGAATACCAGTCAGAATCTTATTCAGATAAGACTGGTAAGCCTGTCTGGTGGAGCTGATGATGGGTCCAGGTTTTTCACCCAGACTAACTAGCTTTGCTCTCAGCTCCTCATCGGTGAGCCTCTTAATGTGGTCAGGAATGGGGACTTCATCCTTGCGGATTGATACATTACTGTCCCCGAGGACTGGAGAAGAATCATTCTGACTCACACGCAAGTTATCCTTGAACTCTTCTAACAGTATAGTCGCTGACAAATCAGCCTTGTCGGGTGGGGTAGCTGGCGTGTCTACTGAACTGGGCGTGGCCACTGAACCTTCGTCTCCTTGAGCTTCTGCTCCAAACAATCTTTTCCTTACAGTAGGAGGCGTGGCAGGATTTCTATAACTAGGATGTCCACATTACACCAGCATAATGTTTGGGATAATGGATAGACAAAAAGCATATTATGATATATAATGAAGCAATAGGCTTATTTTCAAGCATACAAAATATCATTTTAGATGTTCTTTGTATTTGTTTCTTTGGAAGACTGTTGAGGCAACAGCTATTATTGTATGATGGTATTTAGATTATATGGTACTATTATTATGATTTATAATTGGTGAGCGAGCAAGACAGTATTAGGGTGGACAATTGAAAATCAAGGTAATGTTCAATATACTAGTGGTATGCTTGAGCACAAGTGGCGAGCAAGCCTCCCTAGTTAGGTCAAATAATACTACAGTATTTATTTTAACTTCTAACGCCCCAGCTACCAAAAAACGGTTTTGAGTTTTTAAATTACGTATAATATATGGAAAAGAAATTTCAATACCATAGTAACCACTCTTGGCAACTGTTTTGACTTTAATAACAATAACAGCAGGCATTTCTAAGAAATTACCGCACAGGTTTGAACCTAACACTATATTAAGACTTGCTTACTGCTGTAGTAGCCAGAAAAGCAGCATAAAGGCAGCTAATCTATTTATTTGTTAGTTAAACATTTACTTTGTGCTATTCATTAGCTTAACAGTAGCTGTAACCCACACCACTTTCACACACACTTGTTCACTGGACATACCAACACAAGACTTACCTTCATGATTAGACTATTGGACAATGGATTTTTGAGTAAGAAATAACACTGTTGTGCAGGGCGTACAACTATGACAAATAGCGCATTAACTTACCACTGCCACTCTTTTGAATAGAAAATGAACTCCGGTAAGTTTGTAAGTTGTAACTGCACTGATATCGGTAAAGATCGACAACCCAGAGGATTATGTTCAGTGAAGTCAGGAATGGGGTCGCGCACCTTGCGAACACAAAAATGCGAGAGTACAAAATGACATGCACACGTCCAAACATACATATAAACAAAACAACAACTATCCCTGATGCTTCGCTCGCCAATAAAGTGAGTAATACAATGCCCCTTAAACGCACGCTCAGGCTCTTTTTTCCTCCAAAAATACAGCTTTATGGGTTTGCCCCCAGTTTCTTCTGGTACTACAGTGGCTGGCTAGGCTCAAAACTGTGCAAAAGCTCCCTAGAAATGCTTTTCTTCTTCAAGTCACAAAAAGTTGTTGCGAGAGGTTACTTTGGCATTTGAAACCCTTTACCAGATGAAAATTAAAACTTTGCCTTTATTTTTAAGTAGCTGAAACTACCACTACTTGGAAAAATTGATTCACTTACTGTTCAGCATCTGACCGCCCAAAATTTTTATAGTACGGGACTTTGAAGCTCAGAATTCAGTAACTAGAAAATGAATAAGCCATGTTTGAACCCCACAACTCTGAGATGGTTGGAAATTGAGCTTTTATATTTGATTACTAAAATAAATGGTCTACTATAATACCATAGTTTTATGTAACATAACTAGGCAGGCTCGCTCGCCACCTTGTGCTCAAGCACACCACTAGTACTATTTATACAGTAACAACAATGAGCAGCATAAATACATAGGTGCATAATCTAGTGTAATTAGCAGCAATGCCAAAAAACATAATAGGTATGTAAAATAAATGACATAATGGATATTCCTACCTATGGCTGGTGAGAAGAGGAGAAGCAGACTGAGCGGTCACAGTATGGGCTGTGGAAGAGGGGCAGGAGTCTACTGTGGGGGAGGCGGTCACTGAGGGGGAGGAGTTCACTGTGGGGGAGGCAGCAGAGGGGGAGGAGTTTACTGTGGGGGAGGCGGTCACTGAGGGGGAGGAGTTTCATGTGGGGGAGGCGCAGAGGGGGAGGAGTTTACTGTGGGGGAGGCGGTCACTGAAGGGGGAGGAATTCACTGAGGTAGGAGTTTACTGTGTGGAGGAAGCAGCAGAGGAGAGGAGTTTACTGTGGGGAGGCGGTCACTGAGGGGGAGGAGTTCACCGAGGGGGAGGAGTTCACTGAGGGGGAGGAGTTCACTGTGGGGGAGGCAGCAGAGGGGGAGGAGTTTACTGTGGGGGAGGTGATCACTAAGGGGGAGGCGACAGAGGGGGAGGCTGTAGGGGAGGTGTTCAGAGAGGGTGTCAGGGAAGAAGTACTAGGTGTAAGAAGATATGAAGGAGTGCTGATGTTGAGGGAAGAGGTAGTGAAGTCCCCCAATGGCTGAGTGACATTCGTGAGAGTGAGTTCTCCCTGGGTCAAGTATAAGGAGGCATACACCTCAGCCATACTCATTTCAAGCTCCTCCTCCTGCTCCTCCTCTAAGAGGCGAACACACTCCTGATGACCTTGTGTGTGTATGTGTGTGCGAGCTATATAATATAATGTATACTGGTATATATTCCTGAAGCTAACAATCATACAATATAATAATGAGATGCTGTTTAGCTTATTTGTGTGAGTACTTTATTCTTCTGTTTACCAACATAAACAAACTTGAATATCACAGTTCCCAGCTTATATTATTGACCTACAGTGTGAATATTACTATGGGGACACGCCTACCAGGATAAACACCATAACAGTGTGAATATTACTGTGGGGACACGCCTACCAGGATAAACACCATAACAGTGTGAATATTACTGTGGGGACACGCTGTCAGGTCCCTCCCCTGAAGGATTCTGACAGGTTCATTCAAAATACATTTTCACCTGACACTCACCCCACTTAGTGTACTTTCACACATCATTCATCTCTGTCTCTCACCCCCCTTGATTGTTTACCACACATTGATTCACACTTATAGTTGCAGGCTGGCTATAAAATGCCAGTCTCAGCTCACAGTAGTCAGTTGAGTTTTGATCTTAGCAGTGAACATTTGAAATTCAAGACCAGTTCAATTGGAATTAGACCGTTAGGGACATAGTTCAGACCAGCAAGACTTAGTCTAATTTGAAGTTCCTAACATATGGTGGCAGCGACAACAACCCTTTTGCCTTTGATCTGATTGGTACATCTTAATAAAGTCTTCTAGAAAGTTCGTCCCAGACTACCCTAAATCTCTCTTCTTTTGGTGAAGCAATATATTTGACACATCAGCATGAGTCAGGAGGATGATTACATTGATCAGTCCAATGCCTTATTCTATCAACGTGAAGAAATACATCCTTACCACCAACATGAAGCAAATCTCCACTCACAGGCTGAACCAATTCATACAGACATGGAACCAGGCCGTTTTCATCCTCCTATTTGTGAAAGACCTGCTCCTCGCTCTACCACTCCTGCTGCCCCTGTCCCTACTCCACCTACTGTTCCTCTAGTTCCTACTGCCTCTGCCCCTATTGCTCCAACTTCTGACATGACGCAGCTACTATCTTTGATGCAGCAACAGCTAGCTCTGATGCAAACACAATCGAGTGTACCAACTGCCAAAAGACCGCCTAAACTCCCATTCATCGAAGGTGGAAAGTCCCTTGATAAACAGCTCATTCGATTTGAACAGCACATGCAGACATACAAAATACCAGAAGCAAGTTGGCCAGCAGAGCTCCGTGCCATTCTTCAAGATAAAGCCTTGGACGTCTTCCTTCAACTACCTCTGGCTTATGCAAACACCTACCAGAAGATAAAGCTGGCAATGTTGAGGCACTGGGGCATCTCAATTCAATCTAAAGTTCAGGAAGTTTTGGAAATGAATCCTAAGTCACACAACACTGCTGTTCAAGCCCATGCTCACATTTTAGAAGCCTTTAAAGCATTGGCCACAGGAAAAAATCTAAATCAGTTTATGGATTCCTTAGCTCTGGAAATGGTTCACAAGATGGCAGCCCCACATATCTCTTCATTGGTTCGTCAACTTAGACTTCCGAATTCAGACCAAGCTTTGGCCAGTATGGATGATTATGTTAGTGACCGTCAACTAGACCCCTCTAGACTTTGGAAACAATCTAGCTATCTTCAACGTCCTCCACAATCATTGCAAAAACCTCAACTAAGGTTTTCTGATCTTGCAAGCCAATCTCCCACTTCAAGCTCTACCCTTCCGTCATCTGATAAATCACCCTCAAACTCCATCACTGCTAACAAGCCACAGCATAAACTAGCCAAATACTTCGATCCTTCGAAAGGACCCCTGTGCTTCAACTGCCAACAGTGGGGCCACCAGGCTAAAGATTGCCCTAACAGGACAACGGTGAGCGCAGTCATAGCAGACGATAGAGATGGTCGAATATTTTGCATAGGTACACTAAACCAGCAATCGATCAGAATTCTAGTGGATGAAGGAGCACAGGTCTCTATGGTTAATGCTTCTCTCGTGTCTCCTCTGGCTCCGGATTCACCCCTTATTACTGTCACATGCCCCTGGGGTAATCAACAGTCTCTCCCTAGTGCTGACATCAATGTGACAGTTATGGGCCAAGACCTCCTCATTCCAGCTCTTGTTTGTCCTACTCTCAATTGTGATCTCATCCTTGGGTTAAACTGCAAACAATTTTATGACATTCGACAATCGGCCATTGCTAACCCATTTCAGATGGGAGTTATCACTCGCCAGCAGGCTCGACTAAACCTCCAAGACCGTTGCCAGCAGATTGCTGATCAACAGACCGATGGACTGTCTGCTACTCCACTTTGTGATATACTTGGACCTGACTATGATTTTCCTCAGTCTAACTTGTCTATCGACCAATCCATCTCAGATTTACCACCTCCTACAGAGTCAACATCTGATGCTGTTAGTATTGCCAAAGATCAGAAGGATGACCCAACTCTACGTGGCCTCTTCAGTCAAGCTAATTCCTCTAATGACTCCGAATTTGTCATATGTAAGGACATCCTTCACCGCAAGACCACTGATAAAGATGGGACCCCATATTTCCAAGTTGTTCTCCCTAAGAACAGGCGACAGCAAATCCTACGTATAGCTCACTCTACACCAATGGCAGGACACACGGGCAGCAAGGCAACTAAACATAAGATCATGAGGAATTTTTTTTGGCCCAATATGTCAACTGATATTAAGGCATACTGTCAATCGTGTGTACGATGCCAGAAAACAGCAAAGAAGACCTTGCCCCAAGCCCCTCTGCAAACTACCCCAACATTTACTACTCCATTTGCCAGGGTTGCCCTAGATGTTGTTGGACCCCTACCACTTACCGACAGAAAACACATGTATGTCCTCACTTATATTGACATGGCTACCAGACACCCAGATGCAGTTCCATTGAAGACTACTACTTCCAAAGCTGTTGCAACTGCCATTCTGGAAATTTTCTGTAGGCTGTCCATTCCTGATGAAATTCTGACTGACAGAGGGTCAAACTTTGTTTCTACCTTCATGCGCGAAGTCTACCATTTTCTTGGCATTAAACATCTGAAGACTTCACCATATCGTCCACAAACAAATGGTTGCCTTGAAAGATATCACCATACTCTCATGCAAATGGTACGCAAAAGTGTTACTGACAAAAAAGACTGGGACCTCTATCTTCCATATCTACTCTTTGCCTGCCGTGAAACTCCGTCATCTGCAACGGGTTATTCCCCATTCCACCTGCTTTACGGCAAACACGTACATGGTCCACTTGATGTTTTACGCAATCAATGGGCCCCAACAGCCAAAAACACCCAAAATGCTACGGAGTGGCTAGAAGGTCTGCGAACCATGCTGGATGCCATGCACTCTTCTGCCGCAGAAGCTCAAACTCACCAAAAAGAATATTCTAAAATATACTATGACAAGCAGGATAATCCTAGAGCATTCAATCCTGGAGACAAAGTCCTTATCTTCTCGCCTGTTGTCACAGGAAAACGAAGTGATAAGCTTACAGACAGATGGCAAGGTCCTTTCACAGTCCTTAAGAAGATAACTCCAGTTACGTATACCGTTGACATGCCGGAGCACCATAAACGCAAGAGATCAGTTCACGTCAATGGAATGAAGAAGTGGATTGAACCAGTCTATTCCTTGTCATCTATCGCCTGTGACCCTGCAGAATCTATAGTGTTGCCCGATTACCACCAAGAATCCAACCAAATTGAAGGTATCATCTCTCCTGATTGTGATCCAAGCATGCTTGAGCCATTCCAAGCACTTTTTAATGAGTTCCCTGTGACTACTGGATGCACCATAGGAAAAACCCAGATTCTTACCCACAAAATTATTACTAATTCTGCTATTCCTGTTCGTACCAGACCCTATCGTTGCCCAGCAGCCTACTCATCTGCACTAAAAGCAGAAATCGATTTTCTTTTGGAGTCAGGCCTCATTGAACACTCCACCTCACCTTGGGCTTCCCCTGCCTTTCCGATCCGAAAGAAGAATGGCACAATCAGACTGGTAGTGGATTATCGACGGCTCAATTCTATCACTCTACCAGATCCCTACTGTATGCCTAGAATTGACACTCTGTTGGAAAAGATGAGCCAAGCGAAGATCTTCAGTACCCTAGACCTTGCAAAAGGGTTTTATCAAGTACCAGTGGAGTCGGATCACCAGAACAAGACTGCCTTTATAACTGAATATGGCAAGTTTCAATTCAAGGTGATGCTGTTTGGGTTGAGAAATGCGCCTTCGACATTCCAACGCCTGATGGATATAGTCCTTAGAGAGGAACAGGCATTCTGCCAATGCTACATTGACGACATCTCTATCTTCAGTCAGTCATGGAGTGAACACATTGCTCATCTTCGCATTGTTCTGAATAGACTGCAAGCAGCTGGGCTCACTATTCAGCCTTCAAAATGCACCATTGGCGCTTCCTCATGTGAGTTTCTTGGTCACAAAATTGGCAAAGGAAAAATTTCCCCTCAAGATGCCAAAATATCTGCTATTCGAAACTTTCGTAGACCGAAATCCAAGAAGGATGTTAGAGCTTTCCTTGGCCTCGCTGGCTATTACCGACGATTCATCCCAAACTTCAGTGGAATTGCAGCTCCTCTTTCAGACTTGACCTCTTCAGTGGCATCAGACCATGTGGATTGGACGCCTCAATGCCAAACTGCATTTCAAGCTCTCAAAAATGATCTCTCCACAACTCCTGTGTTGTCATCACCGGACTATTCAAAAGTATTTCTCCTTTTTACTGATGCATCTGACAGAGGTGTGGGTGCAGTCTTGGCACAGAAACACGAGAAGGAACACGTGGATCATCCCATCGCTTATTACTCGCGAAAGCTCCTCCCCCGTGAGCAACGTTACTCTGCCATGGAGAAGGAAGGCCTTGCAATAGTATCTGCATGCAAACATTTTTTGCCATATCTTCTTGGTAGACAGTTCGAAATCATTACTGACCATAGAGCACTCACTTTTATGACAAAGAATGAAGTTTCTTCAGGACGACTGGCTCGTTGGATGGATGCTCTCCGCCAGCTAGATTTCACAGTGACCTACAGAAAAGGCTCGCTAAATGATAATGCTGACGGCCTTTCCCGACAATCCTGGGATGTTGAACCAGCACTACTTTCGTCTGAGAAGGAGGGGGAGATGTCAGGTCCCTCCCCTGAAGGATTCTGACAGGTTCATTCAAAATACATTTTCACCTGACACTCACCCCACTTAGTGTACTTTCACACATCATTCATCTCTGTCTCTCACCCCCCTTGATTGTTTACCACCATTGATTCACACTTATAGTTGCAGGCTGGCTATAAAATGCCAGTCTCAGCTCACAGCAGTCAGTTGAGTTTTGATCTTAGCAGTGAACATTTGAAATTCAAGACCAGTTCAATTGGAATTAGACTGTTAGGGACATAGTTCAGACCAGCAAGACTTAGTCTAATTTGAAGTTCCTAACAGTACCTTTATTATATTATGAAAAATATTTTCAATTTGTACTTTACCAGAAAGAAGTCTTATTGTTGTGACAAAATTTACTCAACATTTTCTTATGGCAGTCTATGTATTTATAAGCCTAAAATATATTTACAACAGTATAAAATCATCTGCAATTGTGATTGGTGGATTCCTTGACTCTACAAAGCTGTAGGGCGAAGTGGACGTGAAGACGCATTTTTGCGTCCTCCACGGTTATCGTTTTTTCTCAATTGACGCGTATTTGCGTCTGCCGCGATTAATCGGTTAATAGCAGGAGCTTTAGATTAGAGAGCAACAATGCGTATAATACAAAAACACCAATTTTATGCAAAGAAACGAGCAGAGTAAGGATTGGGGAGACTTCAATTTTCAATATTGAAGTAATACTAAAAAACTAACTAAATATTCCGGGAGCATTATGGAAAAGACTAAAAGTAAGCCTTCAAGATATATGGTATGTGTGTGTATGTCTGTATGTATGTATGCATGTATGTATGCATGTATGTGTGTACAAGGCAGATGGAAAATTGCCTGAGTTGGGCTTTGAACTCTAGGACACACATACATACACACATACATACATACACACATACATACACAAGTACATACATACACATTCCTGTATTATCTATTCATCCTCACTTACTTCTGTGGCTCTTGCTGCCTTCATACACACTGGGTTGAGACCATCATCGGTGCGCCCTTCAGGAGGTGGCACCATCTGCTTCAAGAAAACGGAGTTTCAATTGACGTTAAAGTTCTCCGATATTTTGAGACCTTTATTGGCATCGTAGACGGCAAACGTCACAAAGAACGGCTCTATCTGCAATGGTTGAATTAAATTAAACACATGCATTCAGTAAAACAGAATGGGAACTGACATGGTCCAGGTTTCCATTCCATTCTGCCTTGAGATTGGAGCTGAGACTGAGACATTTCAAGAACAAGTGGTAAAAAACCGGGCACTGAGCATTGCCCCGCCTTCCTCTGTCGTCAGGGCTGGACCAAAGGAAGAAGGAAAGGAGGAGTTGGAGATGGAGCTCAAGATAGGATGGGAGACATTGAAAAGGGCGTGTCTGTCCAATTCTCATCTTCTTGCATTCTGACTGTCCGTGGTCTGATTGTACTGGAGATAAATCAATTGAACAAATTATTCTCAAATTCATTTTCTAGTGTTTTGTAATTAGTGAGCAACTCTACAGGAACATCAGCAACACACACAACTAACTGTCTCTATCCACAGACACTTGTGTGTATGTATGTATGTGTGTGTGTATGTATGTGCGTATGTATGTATGTATGTGCGTATGTATGATGACATCAGCTTAGTATTGATTGGCTTATCCGTTTTTCTCCTACCCACCCTTTTACCTTACAAAGCCAGTGTGCACCCTCCTTCCACAGACCCTCTATTCCGCACAAACCAACTTCCGATAATTCTGCAGCAAATAAAGCCATCGTTATACAAGGAAGCAATAATGAACACGCCTACCTTCATGCTAACAGAGTAGCCGCCATCTTGAGAGAAGGGTTCTTTGTAGAGACAGCCTCTCTTGAACAATGGAGTCCCTCTACTCTTGTCTCTCTGCATGTGCACAAAATAATCTCCAGTGAGTGGACTAGTTAGAAACTTTGACTAGTGCAACTAATTATCCCAACATGAACACAACAGAGACCACCAGCACATTGCTGGAGGCTGCAACTAGCCAACACCTAGCACTTTATCACACACACACACACACACACACACACACCCCACCCATTCTTCATTGTATGTCTTGCAACCCCTTTCCTCGTTCAGCTGGCCCGCCCTCCGTCTAAATAACTATTCCTTCTGCCATTCACTGCCAGCTACACACATCATTCCATCTCTACTATACTACCACCCCACCCCCACATGCTCCACCCATCCCCACATGCTCCACCCACCCCCACATGCTTCTACCCACCCCACATCGCCCAATCAAAACAATCTTGCATGATCTTACATGATTTCTTATCAAGAACCTTGCAAGAATCATGCATGATTTCTTGCAAGATTCTTGCATGAACTTGCCTGATTTTTGAACATATCTTGCATGATTCTTACAAGAATCATGCAAGATCCTTGTAAGAATCATGCAAGATCCTCGTAAGAATCATGCAAGTCCTCGTCAGAATCATGCACGATCCTCGTAAGAATCATGCAAGATCCTTGTAAGAATCATGCAAGATCCTCGTAAGAATCATGCAAATCCTCGTAAGAATCTTGCTAACCTTGCAAGAATTTTGCCGGATCTTGCAAGATTCTTGCATGAACTTGCCTGATTTTTTTAACATATCTTGCATGATTCTTACAAGAATCATGCAAGATCATTGTAAGAATCATGCAAGATCCTCGTAAGAATCATGCAAGATCCTCGTAAGAATCATGCAAGATCCTCGTAAGAATTATGCAAAATCCTCGTAAGAATCATGCAAGATCCTCGTAAGAATCATGCGTAAGATCCTCGTAAGAATCATGCAAGATCCTCGTAAGAATCATGCAAGTCCTCGTAAGAATCATGCAAGTCCTCGTAAGAATCATGCAAGATCCTCGTAAGAATCATGCAAGATCCTCGTAAGAATCATGCAAGATCCTCGTAAGAATCATGCAAGAGTCCTCGTAAGAATCATGCAAGATCCTCGTAAGAATCTTGCTAACCTTGCAAGAATTTTGCCGGACCTTGCAAGAATCATGCATGATTTCTCGCAAGACTCTTGCCAGACTCTTGCCGGACCTTGCAAGACTCTTACTTAGCATGAAATTTCTCAAGTACTTAACACAAAAAATCCATTAACGGCATGTAAATATTAATAATAAAAATAAACATAACTAGCAAATGTCAATGAGTAAACTACAAAACTATTGGTCTGAAAGTTTACAAAATTTAACGCTGTCTCTACATTTTTGATTCAAATTTCGAATAAGTTCTTTTTCGTTTAAATCTGTAAACCTCTGGCGAACACAATCTGTGGATAGAAAAAGGTTAAATAGTTTTGTTCAATAAAAATCGAAAAAACTTACTAATCAATAATTGCACTTTTTTGGACTCTAATGCAGGCCTGGTGCTCCTCGGAGTGCTAAACATGACAGACTGCTGCTGTTCTTTCCTGTCAAATAAAATGTCTAGCAGTATTCGGCCATAAGCCAATGCTGAGGTGGCATGAATGCACTTAATGTTGATGCCATTAACCTTTAAAGATGTAATAGCAACTTATGTAAGCAATCAATTCTGCAATATAGTTGCTACTTACTATATATTCATTATCGTCGTCATTTTCAGTTGTAATCTGCAAACAAATTAAGGAATAGTAAATTTTGCCAAATAGTGCCTTGGATATCAACTACTGACAAGTGTTTTGTGCATTATTAATACACTCAAAAATAGCAACATCACATAAACTGGTCAAAATTACTACTGATCCCAGACCCTTTCCTCCCCTGCACAATAATAAACGGAGATGAAAAGCCGGCAACGCCAGAATGACTTGATTTGTGGTGTTTATTTTTTTAAATTATTACAAAGACATGGATCATGTGATTATAAGCTAAATGTCAGCGTAAGCTAACAAAATGTCATTTTTTTGGTGCAATTTTATGCTAATTTTTCAATAAAATGCATCCAATGGTAAACTACAGGAGGCAATAATACTATATTTCTGTTCAACCCTGGTCAGATTTAGTGTTTTAGGTCATCATCAGCCATCTCTTGAATTCACACTTATAAAGTGACTAATATCGCCCAAGTGTTTGATGACTATAGGCTGGTTGACTTGTATACCGTATTTCCTTGAACAGGCCGCGCACGGCCTATTATTTTCAGGCACAAGCATAGGTAGTGAGTTGTTCAAGGGCGCGAGTTAAACGAGGGCGCGACTTATTATTTCCGAGGCGTAGCAACTACATTGAGCTTGCGCACTAAATTGTCCAGCTCAGCAGTCATGCACCATGCCTCTCATAAAGTGGTGTGCTTTAATTACTAATACAATAGCGGTAGTTGCTAATATAAAATTATATACATTTTTATCAATCCGACTGTCCATTATTATGTATACTGGACACCAACATACCTTTGGTGCTGAAGAGGGTACTTTACTTTCCATTTTTGTAAATTTGTTCTCCAAATCTGTTAATTTTCCAATTATGGAATCTAATTTCTTGTCCATAACAATAAGTAGGTCCTGCAAGCAAAATGGATTATTTTTATGTGGGTTAAAATGAGCATTCTAAATAAAGCTCATCAATCAACTAGAGACTATACTCATATTTTTCCTAGACTTAAAATTTACAACACCACACAGACGACATACACACCTTCTCAATCCTTTGCCTTCGATGAAAGGGTGATGGTTTTCCACTGCTGCTCTGACCACACTTTAATTATATTAAGTGCAAAATTGATTTGCCATGACTCAAAACAGTAATAATAACACACCTTGTTAGAATGATCTATTAGTGAAGTTACATCTACACTTGGACCACCTTGAACTGTATCACCCTACAAAGTGTTAAAAGTTATAGTCATTCTGGATAACATAAAATTGATGATATTACCACAGATAAAATAAATAATATTATAACACACCCGGAAATACTCGAAATCTGAAGAGAAGATTGCTTATTGTCCAAAACAAAGGTAAGAAGAAATTACGGGTAGTAATACAAAAATAACTTGCGGTGACACATTAGACCAACAATTCTAAATAATGCCCTGAATGTACCTCAAATATAAAACTCGCAAGTCATGGTCAAAGTTGAAGAACTAGTGATTTCTATAAAAGAGGCTTCATGGGTGTCGTTAAAGCATCCATAATTTTTTTGCTTATTTCAAGTGAAAAGTTCATAGTTTGGTTCAGTTTCACATGGGACACCTCTTTTGTCTCTATGTGAAATGTGTCAAGGAAATTACTGTTATTGTCATTGCAGTAAACACTCGCTAATCCGAATGGTTTGAGGCCAGTACCTTGTCCAGATTAGTAAAAATGAAGGGAAAAAAATGGATTAGCAATTATCTATTTTATACTATCACACTCTGGACTCCGGAAAAGTTATGTTGGAGTTTTTGTGATCTTCCAATCAAAATGAATAAGTTTCAGATTAGCGAGGTTTCACTCTACAACTGGTCAAAATTAAGTTTTACTCCAAACCATTTTAACAAACTGCTGTTAAAACTACAGTAACACACCTTATCATTTCTCTGTGTCTGTTGAACTGGTGATTGTGTACCACTGCTACCAGCATCACACTATACATAATACATTAAATAAACAAATGTGAACCAACAGATATCTTAGCAAAAATAAATAATTATATAATTTGAAATGGAAGTGCACAAGTACGAACACACAAAACAGTACTCTTATTAAGCTGCATTGAAATAACACACCTGATCTATACGAGATGAACTACTACTGGAATCGCCTTGAATTGTGGTGCTCTGCTAAATAACAAACTCACAATGATTCATCAGTACACTTTACTTATTTTTAAACGAACATGTCAGATTATAAAATAATGCTAATTACATGGTCCCTGATACATTCTCCTTTCCATTTTAGTCACCTGATACATTCCCCTTCCATTTTAGTCCAGCGAACATGTCAGATTATAAAATATTGCTAATCACACGGGGTCCGTTTTTCTGGCCAGACCATTCCCAACCTTAGACCGTTTCAAAACGGGCCAGATTGTTTCAAAACCAACCTAATCATGTTAAAATAGGCTAGCCTTGTTCAATAATATAATAGTATACTTCATGAAATACCTATTACAAAAGTGTGTTTGTCATATTTTTTTATATTCTACATTGGACCATTGGACTACCTGGTATTAAAACCAAGAGTCCAGTTAGTGGGGCAATATCAATTCCTGTGGGGACAATATTAATTCCTGTGGGAACAATATCAATCAGCATTTCAGTAAGACTTCCCCTGCAATCATAATTTTGTGTGAACTGATAACCATGGCTAAAGTTAGTGTCAATTTAAACTCTTCTGATACTTTAATTGCATAGCTATACTATGTTGAAGTTACTGGAAAATCAGCAAATGTATCAGTAGTTATGATTCCAACATCCTGCCTGGTTACTGTAGTATAAGTTACAAACAACTTACTCTTCTGTGCACTTTCCTTCACTCGCACAAAATCATTGAGCTTAGCTGTTGCCTTGGTGATCCTCTTCTTTACACACATCACTTCTTCATCCTCAGAGTAATCACTGGATGAACTGCTGCTATACTTAGACATCTTTAAAAAACAACAACTAAAACTGAAAAATATTTTATTCCAATGCAAGTGCACTACACATGTCATCCAGGTGTGAACAGATCTTAACAGCACGTAAGATCCTTGTAAGAATCTTGTAAGAATCATTCAAGAATACACTTACAATTTCTTGCTAATATCCGACTTAAAATGCACGTAAGATCTTTAAAGATTCTTGCAAGCATCTTGTAAGAATCATGCAAGATTACTCTTACGATTTCCTGCTAATATCAGACTTAAAATACACGTAAGATCTTTAAAGATTCTTGTAAGAATCATGCAAGAATACACTTACGATTTCTTGCTAATATCCGACTTAAAATGCACGCAAGATCTTTAAAGATTCTTGTAAGAATCTCGTAAGAATCATGCAAGAATACACTTACGATTTCTTGCTAATATCCGACTTAAAATGCACGTAAGATCTTTAAAGATTCTTGTATGAATCTTTTAAGAATCATGCAAGAATACACTTACAATTTCCTGCTAATATCAGACTTAAAATACACGTAAGATCTTTAAAGATTCTTGTAAGAATCATGCAAGAATACACTTACGATTTGTTGCTAATATCCGACTTAAAATGCACGTAAGATCTTTAAAGATTCTTGTATGAATCTTGTAAGAATCTTGCAAGAATACACTTACGATTTCTTGCTAATATCCGACATAAAATGCAAGCAAGATCTTTAAAGATTCTTGTAAGAATCCTTCAAAGAACCTTGCAAGAATATTCATGCATATCTTAATCAGTATTTGTCATCTAATTCTTATAAGAACATGCAAGATTCTTACAAGAATCTGACAAGAATCTTGCAGGAATATTCTTGCAAGATACTTGCAAGGAATTTTTGAGAAGTCATGCAAGTCCTTGTAAGATCTTGCAAGGTTTTTTCAGTGGGAATGGGTATTGGTGGATGATGGGTATTGGTGGATGATGGGTATTGGGTGATGATAGGTATTGGTGGATGATGGGTATTGGTGGATGATGGGTAGTATTGAGGGATGATGGGTATTGATGGATGATGGGTATTGGTGGATGATGGGTAGTATTGAGGGATGATGGGTATTGATGGATGATGGGTGTTGGGTATGATGGGTATTGGGGGATGATGGGTATTGGTGGATGATGGGTATTGGTGGATGATGGGTATTGGTGGATGATGGGTATTGCTGGATGATGGGTATTGGTGGATGATGGGTATTGGTGA
>WLWD01003908.1_pt1 | contig 31911 bp, 27 predicted proteins | sample 6712731 | NCBI WGS metagenome assembly WLWD01 (sample SAMN12718690, study PRJNA576275) | sponge metagenome | isolation source: marine sponge | host: Mycale hentscheli | place: New Zealand: South Island, Marlborough, Capsize Point | collected 2014-11-01
TAGAGATAAGAATGGCACACTAATTTTTATAAGGTTTGTTGAACTAATATTCTGTATGATACCTGTAGATAATTATGAGTATGTAGTTGTCAGTAATTCTGACCAGTATAAGTAGTCATTACTTAAAGCCATCAAAGTTTTAAGAACTGTGCAGTTAAAGCGAAGCTTGGTCAATACTTTGACAAATTGTTGTTTCCTTTCTATTAGTAAAGGTAAACTAAAACATGGTAAGGACTCATGATAAACCAACAAGCCAAAAACCCACCAAACTTTATATACCGTAATAATTTACTATAATATTATCTTTTATTTTTCCCGGCAGAATGGCAAAAAAGCACTGAGAACACCACGGACCTATTGAAAATGAAATAGTTGAAAATGGTTGAGAAAAATAGTATATTTACCACACTAATACTGGACAAATAAGATTTGGTGGTAGCTAAACAAAACAAAATGTAGTCGTACATCATGAGAACACAATTTTCCATTACATTTACATTTGACTCTGCATTACCACTGATATAAGAGGACTTACAACTGACAAACAATTCAACAAAGGTGATAAACCTGTAAGACAGTATAAATACTGAAGAAGAATGTAAGTATTCATTTAGCTTCTCTAAATTGTTATTCATACAACACTGATGATAGTCATTGAAAAGGCATATGTTTTGAGTTTCAAAATTTGACTTTGTGTAAGCACCGTGCTTGCTTCACTAAAAATATTTGAGTATAAACTTTACCATAAAAATATTTCTGCATTCTTTTCAGTAAAATTCGCACAGAGTTTAATGAATTTTTTATGTATAATAGTGAGTGAAATTGTCACGTTCAAATTTTCATACAGGCTCAAGACAGTCTAACTACAATAGCTACAAAGTGTCAGGGCACAGAATTATCAGCCACTGAGTTTCACTTTGCCATGCCAATTTTTTTTAGAAACCAGTCCTAATGCACAACAATGATTACGTCACTTAAATTTAGAATCTGATTCCAGTTTAAGTATTCCATCTCCTAATTTAGTGCATTGTACAAATAACATCACTAGTCATTTTCATAAGAATCAATCTATGCTATAAACATTATTCCTGTCAATAATGTCAGAGTTTGTTTTACCCAACGAAATCGAGTCTATCATGTGTAGAAATGATGTACAAAATTTCTTGCTATTTATAAGAGTTATGATTAGCTACTATATTAATGATGTAAAATAGATGGATTTTATTAAATGTACACAGTATTAAAATGAAATATCTGCTGGCATGTTTTTTCATAACTGAAAAAAAATTAATAATTAGACGAAAGTGTTTGTAGCTTCATGTTCAGTACCATTTAATTCGACTGCAAAGTAATGATGAAGGAATAGTATTGTATGAAAATAACCAACCAACTTTGTCAATAATTCTTTCTTTTCGAATTAATCAATCAAATATTAATTAAATTGTTTACATTCAAAACTACTACATTAGTTGATATTCATAATTAATTTGAATATTATTGGTCAGAAACTCGCAAGTCCTAATTATTAAAAAAATTATATTTATTACATTTTTGTGATTTGTTATAGTGAAATGTATAATTTCATAAGTTTAATTTGTCTTATTTAATTGTCTTATTTTCATTTTATTGATGCATTTTTCGGTACCTTTAATTTGAGCTGATAAAATTTCTTGTAAAAATGGTACGAAACTGATGTCTCAATCATTTAATGAGTGTACCAAGCAAAATATTATAAAAATATAGTTTAAAAAAAATAAAATGTAATTGTCACATGTGTATTGACAATTTCATTTTAAAATACTGAATCGATTTAGATGTATACACAGTGCAGACTATATCTTTCTAATGTGTAAAAAATGGTGTAGCTTTTAGAATTTATCATGAACAGAACTGTAACATCTGATAATTCAAACAACTCTCAGAGGTGTAGTTTAAATCCTTAAGGTATCATCAATATTGTTAGTTCATTTATTGCATAGATTAGAGGAATTTCTCAACATTAGCCCTAAGCGACAGTGCGAAGAGTCATGTAGTACAAGACATGTTTTTATCTTAGATGATTGAAGTACAACAGGTGAACACACGGAAACATGTAGCAGAACTTGGGGCATTCACTACTTTGTGTTATGGCAATACAACTAACTTTTGTTTAGACTACTTGACACTGATGTTCACATGAATGGTATGCCGACTTCACAATGTGGTCTGGAAACAATACGCATACTACTGCCACACAATAACTTATACCTATTATTAGAACAATTGATGCACTGTGTTAACTTGTACCAATACAATTTAGATGTATTGGAACATGGTCCTTTTCCATTTGAGTGTCCCAATACAAAGTTTACCAGCAGCGTAACTTTAACATTCAATGCAGTATTGTACTTATTATACACTTTTATGGTTGCATATGGTTTTACTCCTTTGGGTGATTTAAATAATATATTTAACAGTATCTAGAGCAGCATTTGTGCTATGGCAATTATTGTTTCCTAGAGCAGCTTGTTTAACTATGTACATGCTGAATGTTTATGCACAAGTTTTCTAAACTTGTTTGTCGGTTTCTGGAGTGACCAAAAGTGGGATAGAGTCCTGTGTGATGACGAGATCAAATTATGATGATACTACTTGAGTTTCAGTTGAAGGGCTTTTTTCCAAATTCTGATTGGTCAGTAAAAGTACACAAGTAGATTGTCACAAATTGCATATTCTGGCAAACTTTACTTTGAAGATAGCTATCAATATTTATATAGTAATAATCTATGTTGCCTTTTATGTTGTCTTGAAATCATTGTTTATGTCGTTAATATGGTATTATTTTCACTAATGGTAAAGTTGTATTTAGCTCATTGTGTTGCCTAAAATGCTGTCATCTGTATCATAGTTAGCTTTTTAATAAATCGTGTGCTTCAAAATTCTTCAAAAATGTCAGCCACTGGTGATAATCTGGGTGTGTTACACTAATACTATGTGTGGCACCTGTAGCTGATTTCAAGTAGTATAGTTACTAGTTCAAACAAGTATAGGTACTCATTACACTCATTTAAACCGAACTTAGATATGATTGTAACAAAGATTTGGGAATTATGTAGCTAAACCGTTCGAAACTTGGAGAAATGTTGTTTGCCTACCTATTTAGTGAAGGTAAACTAAAACATAATAAGGACTCATTAAATTCAGAGTTAAGAACCCCTGAACTAATTTATTTATCACAATATTTTCCTATAGTATCCTGTATTGTGCTCTGCAGAATATCAAAAAAACAAAACAAAAAAAAAATGACAACTTCACCATAAATCATGTGAAATTGACATCATTGAAAGTTTTGAGAAATAGTATATTTACCATAATAATACTGAACAAACAAGATTTGTTGGTAGATAAACAAAGCTAAACGTAGTCGTACATCATGAGAACATGAAATTTCCATTCATCTTTAAAGAAATACATTTAACTCTGCATTAGGTACTCCTTGTAATAGTTGCGTTTGACTCACAACTGACTACATGTTCCAACTACGGCATGTTTATAATGATAAACCCGTAGTTAAAAACTTATCACTTTGAGCCATAGCTACTACTAATCTGTATTGGGGCTGAGTTATAGAAAAGCAGTTATCCCTAGAAAGGACAGGTATAGGTAGTCAAAAACCTTGGGATACAGAAATAGTAGCTTCCATTAATTGAACAATAAGGGTTACATATCACAGTGTTCGCTTATCCTCTGAGCCATTCATAGCATTCATTGTTTTATTCATGCACTTCTGTAGCACCAGGGAAGTGTATATAACCAATGCTTTCAAACTTCAAATTTCATCATTATAAGGAAAGAATTTGATGCATAACATCTCCACTTGTCTAAATATATGTATGTACACGTGTAAATACACATATGTAATTTGAAGTGATCTTTTTTTTTATTAGCTCTAATGGATATACATGTAGAGTGTGCAGTGCTTTATTTAGAAAGACACTGGCAAGGAATAATAGTAAAAGTGTGCATTGGGTTTTATGTTTGTTTGTTTTTTGTGGGTGTGAGCATATTAACTACTTCCAATCTTTTAAAATTTTACTCACTAACTATGAATGCAATCATACACTTGAATTTTTGTTCATTTGTGCAGAAATATATTGAAGCATGATGTTGGTATCAGTGGTCTTTAGTGCCCACGGTGAGCAACTTTTTATATGCACTTAGTTTGACATAGTCACCCCAAATGGCTTGAAACTTGTATGCCATTGAGTAGCTAGCTAGGTTATGCTATTCTGCTAAGATTTGTACTCATGAAGTTCAATGATTAAAGTTCTAGCTATTGAACTTTTCCATATATTTGGATCACATGCTTTGAGGTCAAATATGTGTACCCTGTGAGTACTATAATTGTTATGCAAATGAAAGTTAAATGTGTCACGTGACATTTCAATAGTAACCATACATCATTATATGGAAGCTTAAAAAAAATTGCTAGCAGTTACATATGTATGCACCGATTTAATACCAATTTTTAGATCACATTCGGTAGTTAATTTCAAATGGTAAAAGAAAAGAATTAACTGTGGTTTTGTTCTCTGCAAACATCATGAATAATACTCTTATATCATGCACATACATGGCCTATAACCATATCACTCAACTCTGAGAGGTTGCTTCAAAATAGCACCATTCTTTACAAACAGTGAGCGAATCATTTCTTCCTAATGCCAACTATGTTGTGAAAACTAATCATTTTCAAGGCTGAACTGCAGTTATGGTTGTTAAAATAGTTCATTTTGTGGAACCCTTGTTTACAATTTAGAAAAATACCTAAATTCTCATGTCCCTACTTATATCTTACTTGATAATTTGTCCAAATTCTTAGGACCCTTATTGATCATCTTATAAAATTCCATGTTTTTCCCATTCCATGGTGAAACTAAGAACACAAATTTGTGGCCCTGGTTCAAAATGAGAACAAGTATGCAAATCTATTTCGTGTAAAGTTGCCTTTATCAGAAAAAACAACAACAACATGTGCATTCTGTCATACGAAAGGATAGGTACAATGTAATTATTATCAGGGGCTGATCCAGCACCAATTACGGGGAGGGGCCCAAGTTCATTAAGGTCAAAATTTATGAAATTTAACACAGTATATATATGATTTAGACATTTATTTCTCAATGAAGAGCATGAATTAGCTTGCAGTTGTCGTATGAACTTATTTGCCTATATTATTATTGGTCCCCTATTCATCATAATTTTTCAATAAACTTGGTTTGAAGTAAGGGGCCTGGCCCCCTTGGCCCCCCTCCTGGATCCTTCCCTGGTTACATAATAATCTACTGTCTTTGTATCTAATTTAAAAAAATAACCACAAGTTTCCCAATAATTGTCTCATGATCAATATTTAACTGTACAAGCTATAGGTAGCTTTTTCAATATTTAGATAGGTATACATGTGACCGTCTATGGGAAAATCGGGCACAACGCGGCATGCGTAGACGTCGCAAAAAGATTGATTTAGTTCTTAAAATTGTATTAAATAAGCCTAACGAAGGGAACGGTTAGGTGATATATAGCGGGAATGGCTAAAGCTACGGCGATAAAACTTGGAGAGCTTAATATCTGCTTGCCAAGGAGTCTGTAAGTGCAAAAAAAAAATTTTTCGCCGGGGCCGCGTTGTGCCCGATTTTCCTTTTGACGGTCACATATATGACTTAAGTGAATGTGACTTCATGAGCATTTACCATAGTTTAAAAAAATCTATAAGGTTTGTGTTCCCAAACTTGGAAATAATGGTAAGCAAGAGGATTATACTAGGAACTAGGTACACAAATTTGTGTTCTGAGTTGAATGATGCATTGATTTCTCAGTGGATTTATATAGTAACAAAGAGTGAATCTAGCAGCTCTAGTAGTGCAGAGAGTGATTCCAGCAGCTATAGCACTACGAGTTTAGAGTATGAGTCGTCTTCTTTTGAGTCAGGAGGAAGTTTTAGTCATGATGAAGTTCATCCATTCATGTATGAACCAATACTTGGTTCTACTAATACTAATAAAGATTGCTACTGAAGTTCTTCCAGGTTCAATGGCATAACAATGCCCACTGGAATAGAATGTATCTATTGTGCAGAAATTTCTCAAATGCTCTTTTGGGAAACTTAAATTCCCGTCCGGGACGATGTGGAGCTCCCTTAAGGAAAAAGCGACTACAGACGCTGCCAGAATTTCCAGTTATAACCCCTAGGGTTTCATTTTCATTGGAATATGTCAAAGTGTTTACTTGCAATGGGGAAATTATTTTTAGTAGGTAGCAAACAACTTGTTTTAAATCTTATCAGTATTGGCATATACATACATACATAGGGCAATTACCAAAGTTTAGGATTAATCCTCACTTCAGATAGTTAGTCTAGAATTCGAGTCACATCTATTAATAAAATTTGTTGGTAGAAATCAGCAAAATATATGCGACGTTTTAACAATCAGTGATCAAGCCTGACAATATTTTCTAATGCTTGCCTATATTCACGTGCATATGTGTCTTGATGTTTATATTAACAGTTTCATTTAAATTGTTGCGTGCTTGTGGCTATCTTGACCAGAAAGGCTTACTTTAAAGTAATATGCAAACTTTTTTATATAAAAAAATTCATAAAAAAGTAAGACTCTCACTGATCTGAGTGACCAGAGGGTATGTGTATTAGTGAAATGTGTGGAGTTAGAAAACAATCAAAATTCATATGCCTCCTTCCCATTTTCATCCTCCCGCAGATACCCCCACCGTAATGAGGAATTCCTGTAGCACAAAGAAACAGAAAGTGAAATATGTACAGCCATAGCGCAGCATACTATCACACTAGTCAATTAATAAACAGTTCAATCTACTTATCGTTCAGTAAAAACAATCAGTATTTGCTCTTTTTTGGTGCAGCAAAGCTTGCAAGTATTGGTATCTTGCTCTCAGGTGTGTGTATGTGTGTGTGTGTGTATCGATTGAGGCAAATAGTTGGCATCACGTCAGCACAGCAGAGGAGTGAGCTCATCAGCAGTGTCCAGGTGGCCTGCCAGTTTGGAATGGAGGAGTCCCTGGAAGATATAGTTATAGCGAGACGACTGAGATGGCTGGGCCACTTGGCAAGAATGGATGACCACAGACTGCCCAAGAAGATACTGTTTGGTTGGCTGCCTCAGCGCCGCCCTGCACATGGGACTAGAATGAGATGGCGAGATCGTGTCAGAAAAGATTTGAAAAAGTTTAATATTGATGAGAGGAGGTGGTATCAGTTGGCACAGGACAGGAGTGGTTGGAGGAGAAGTTGCAGGACAGGACTCGAGGATGTGACTGAGGCTAGAGTGGCAGAGGATGAGAGGAGAAGAAGGACACGTGTGGAAGACAGTATTGAGAACAGTGATAGCAGTACAGCTACAGATAAGCCATACCAGTGTAGTTTGTGTGAGAGAGCATTCAGATGAAAGCAAGACATTGATAGACACATGTGTCACCACTCGTCAGAAACATTAATAACTGTGATTTAGTCTGTCACTTGTGGCAGAGAAGCATCATCCGATGGGTAGCTTCCTGTCAAGGTCAAAGTGTGTGTGTGTGTGTGTGTGTGTGTGTGTGTGTGTGTGTGTGTGTGTGTGTGTGTGTGTGTGTGTGTGTGTGTGTGTGGTGTGGCTGTGTGGTGTAGTGGTTGTGTCCTTGGCTCAGGGCTGAGGTCCCAGAGTTCAAGTCCCACTTAAGCAATTTTCCATCTGGTTTCCATCTTCCTCCCACCAGCCCCACCAGTCCATCCAGCTGTGCCAGGATGCCTGTGTACTAAGCAGGCACTGTGAGCCATGCAAGCAAAGCTCCTGGAGCCGGACTAGGAACTCACAGTAGAACAGGCCTTTCCTCACAGCAAGTGGTGTGGGTACCCAAAGTCCCACCTGGACCATCGCTGTTGCATGAGAAAAGGCCTTGAATTTGTATCCCCAGCAATTGACAGGTCCCCAATCTCTGCTAGGCACGCATAGCAGCTAGAAGTTGCAAGAGAGTTTGAATTTTGTGTATGTGTGCATGTGTGTGTGTATTTTAAAACATAGGTGAATAAATTAGCGCTCATGAAACGTTATTTGAAATTCTTTATAGATGTAGACTATTGCAGTGTTTATATTCTACCAACATTTTCTAATAGAATACTTGTAGCAAAAACAAGTAAAATAATTATTACATTCATGTACTAATAGAAATTTTAATTGATCTGTTCAATGTGTTAGTGATATGTATATTAGGTCAGCCAAATATCACATCTACTGTACTACCTCTGTCTGGGGGACTCTGTCCTGGTAGAGTGACATTCTCTTGTAATTCACTTGAATCAGATAGTCCTGTCATTGGGATCTTCAGAAATAATACCCGGCTAGTCAGATATGATTTCTCACCTCAACATACTTATCCATACATTATTCCTTCATCACCCGCAGGATTTATGGCTCAGATAACGTCAGTTATCTTTAATAATGCCAAATTCAGTTATGTGAACTTCACAGTGTCAGTTGATTTAATGGATTTGATTATTTATCAAGGACAGTCCATATCTTGTGGCAACATACTTGTAAGAAGTAATTTAATTGAGATTGACAACTATACAATACAAGGTGAGAAAACGTCAACAATTGTATCATAATATGCAAATGAATTGCAGTTTAAAAAGCATTATGTGATTGGATGTTTAGCAATTAGAGTAGTCCTTGACTTCATTATTGTGTACTGTTATCAATAATGTTAAGATTACTTAGCCAGTCTTGGTATATTCTCATGACAAGGTAAGCTCTAGGCTAGCTCAAACCATTTGTTAAAGTAACTATGATTGCTTAGGGTATTTGGTCGATTCCTGGATGATCTTATGAAATAGCTCTAAGTTTGGCCCCTTGTAAAGTAATTGAACCAATACTAAGACATGTGCCTAGACAGTGTTTGGGTAATAGGCACTTCATGGGCACTAGAATATGACAGATGAACTGTATCTTGAACTAATTTGCTCAGCAGAGTTTGTAGCTTATAATTGTGACTGCAGAAGGAACAGTTTAGTTCATGTTTTGTATATATAATAGTATGTTTCAATCATCTTTGAACTTTCATATAATTCCAATTGGTTTTTAATTAACTAAATTGGGTGTGGTTTTAAATGGCTATAGGGGTTAAATTTACTTCCTATGGTTTTGTCTTGGGATGGAAGCCTAAGACTGTAGGGTGTTTGTAAACTGATTATTCGGCAACTCGATAAATATCCTTGTATCTATGACTAGCTTTAATATACAAGAAAATCAGAAAATTAATATGTCTAGAACACTTGCAGAAGTAGTGGACTATAGTTAGTGTGTGCATGTGTAGGAACATATGTGCGTAAGGAGAAAAAAGGGCTTGATTTTTTTAATTCCTTTTTTGTGGCCTTCAATCGTTACTCTAAAAATGCCATCCTCTGCAGTAGTCTCTACCAAGGACATATTATATTACTTGCACAAATGAATTGTTTTATAGTGTATTAGCTTTGTCTCTCTGACTGTGTATTATTGTGTGTGTGTTGTAGTGTGTGCATGTATGTGTGAGTATGTGTGTGTGTGTATGTGTGAGTGTTGTTGTGTGTGTATGTGTATATGTGTGTGTATGTGTGCGTATGTATGCATGTGTGTGTGTGTGTGTGTGTGTGTGGTGTAATGGTTATGTCCTTGGCTCAGGGCCTGAGGTCCCAGAGTTCAAGCCCCACTCTGGCAATTTTTCCATCTAGTTTTCCATCTGCCTCCCACCAGCCCTATCAGTCCACCCACCTGTGATTGGGTACCTGGCATTTGCTGGGGTGCAAATTCAAGGCCTTTTCTCATGCAACAGCAATGGTCCATGTGGGACTTCAGGTGCCCACACCACTTGTTATGAGGAAGGGTGTGTTCTCCTGGGAGTTCCTAACCCGATCCAGGAGCTTTGCTTGCACAGCTCACTGTGCATGATTAATGCACTGGCATCCTTGTTCTGCCAGGTGAATTTTGTGTGGTTGCGGTGTGGTGTAGTAGTTGGGTCTATGGTTCAGAGTTGGAGCCCCACTACTCTAGCAATAGAGGACTTTCATGTTGACATCATGTATATCCAGGCCAGGCCCATTTATGGTATTACTGATATACCTGTAAAATATATTGGTTTATCCTAATGCTGGCTCTATTTCTAGTTGCAGCCAGTACATAGCTTGCAGCATATCTACCAAATTAAAGAAATAGCTAGATTCCGAAAATTCCAACATGCTCTTATCAATATTCTGGATTATTTGGTGGCCTGTAGTGGAGAAATGGGAGGTGAAAATTTGTATTTTCCCTTATTTTCAGGCTTCATTGACAGGCTGGTGCCATTGCTGGTTCATCTCAGATACATAGCTGTTACTACTGGTGGAGATAGTGAACTTGCTATTGGTGTTATTCCTGGAAATAACACGGATGGCTGTTAGTGCTAGCAATGAATTTGCTGTTATTTTTTTAAACTATTCTGCTATAACCACTATGCCAGTTCATTATTTTCCATCTGGTTTTTCTTACTCCGCCTCCCACCAGCCCCACCAGTCCACCCAGCTGTGATTGTGTATGGCATTTGCTGGGGTATAAATTCAAGGCCTTCTATTTTGAAACAGCAAGTGGTACTTTCGGTGTCCACACCACTTGCTGTGAGGAAATGTCTGTTCTCCTGTGAGTTCTTAGCCTGACTCCAGGAGCTTTACTTGCAGCTCACAGTGCCTGCTTAGTGCACAGGTATCCTGGTTCTGCCAGGTGAATGTGCCGCTAGCGTTTGCAAGAGCAAATTTTTTTGGGTGTAGATATGCTCAACAAAAGCAAATACGGTCATGTTTTCTTGATAAGTATTGTCTAATATTAGCTCAAATTTGTAAGCGGTTGTAAAAACAACATCTTCATTCATGTGTGGTTTCTTTAAGTACCTGCTAAGAAGCTTAACCTCATTAATATGACATGGAACTAAGTTGTATACTGACAAGTGAAGTCAGCATTAGAAAGCTAGCAGCTCAAGAGGTTATTTTTAGATTGAACATACTCCATACATAGACTACCAAATATTAGGCCCTCCCACTGCTATTAATATACAGTAGAATCTCAGTAGTGTGGCAACTCAGATGATGTAACAGCTGAAGGTTGAGCCCCACCTCTTAAATCCACTGCACTTCCCACCTTGTGGTTTGGCTACTTTGCCCTTTTACAGCTTTTTCTACCTAGTTATGTCCTCTGCAGAGAAAAGGTACTTGAAAGCTCAAGCATACTAGCTACTGAGATAAAATTTGTTAAAATAACTAATTTTTTAAGCCTATCTAATGAATAATTGACTTATAATTCATTAGATATTTTAATAAAATTACCTCAAAAATGTAAATGTATAATTCCATTTGTTTATACTAATCCTAATATCTTTAGTCCCTTAGTGTTAGCTCTACCAATTAAGTTTGGCCCTATACTGAGAAAATTTGGAGACCTTTGTGGAATCAGTTATAAAAATCTTTTACTTGTAAAATATGTACATTGTAAATAATAAAGATTATATGAACCAAAAATGTAATTAAATTTAATCTAGTGGCTCCTCCATATGTGAGCGGGTCTGGGAAAAGGGACCTTACGGCGCAAAAATTGAAATTGAGATATAGGCTCCAGAAGTAAGTCATCGGAAAAATTCTTTCTTTCTCCTATTTTTGTTTTTTGCAGAATTAGTCTTAGTGACCCTTACTCTACGTCTATGCCAAATTTCGCATGTCAAAACGACTTAAAAGACCCCAAGCGTGCCGTTAAAAGATAAGCTACTTTTTATTCTCTCTCATTCTCGAAGTACAATAAACGGGGAATGGGCGGAGTTTCTAGTGCTAGCTAAAAAAAAACGGCATAGCTTTGAGACTACTGCATGCACTCTACAGCTTACCTTTGGCTTAAAGTTTACCGCTACAGCGAATAGAGCAGCCAAGGATTCCAACAAGACAGGTCGTGAGACGCTCTGAAAGCTATAAAGAACTCTACGCAAACTTAGTTAGTCGCCGTTAAAAAGCGGCTGTACGATTTAATTGCGTATGCGGAGCACGCCGTTAAGTATACGGAAACGTTAATTATACCGGAAGTGGAAATTCAATTTATGTTTTCTCGATTTCTAGTTCAATTGCTTTGCTGAATAGGGCCCAGTTCAACTGCCAGTTTCTCTGCGTGTCGAAGGTTTTACCCTCCAGTATTTTAGCACTAAGTTGAGATAAATTGTATCTTTTTTATTAGCATAAAAAACTCAATTTTTTTGATTTGCGCCATAAGGTCCCTTTTCCTAGACCCACTCACATATTATTCAATAACTACAGTTATATACTTGAACTACACTGACCAAATTTGCCTTTATTTGTTTCACCTCTCTCTGTATATTACTAGACTTATTTTGTGCCAGAAATTTGGTGTCAGGTGCAGTGTACATCTAGGTTATGTTGTTGTCACTATTAGATGTGTGTGTGTGTGTGTGTGTGTGTGTGTGTGTGTGTGTGTGTGTGTGTGTGTGTGTGTGTGTGTGTGTGTGTGTGTGTGTGTGTGTGTGTGTGGGTGTGTGGGTGTGGGTGTGGGTGTGGGGGTTTGTGTGGTGTGTGTGTGTGTGTGTGTGTGGTGTGTGTGTTGTGTGTGTGGTGGGTGTGTGTGGTGGGTGGGTGGGTGGTGGGTGGTGGTGGTGGTGGTGGTTATGTCCTTGGCTCAGGGCCTAAGGTTGCAGAGTTCCAGCCCCACTCAGGCAATTTTCTATCTGCCTCCCACCAGCCCACTAGTCCACCCAGCTGTGATTGTGTATAGGTACCAGGTCTGGCATTTGCTGGAGTGCAAATTCAAGGCCTTTTCTCATGAAACAGCAATGGTCCATGTAGACTTTGGGTGCCTACACCACTTGTTGTAAGGAAAGGCCTTTCTCCTGCAAGTTTCTAGCCCTGCTCCAGGAGCTTTGCTTGCACGAGAATTGCTTGCAAGGCTCATAGTGCCTGATTGGTGTAATCCTGGCTCTGCCAGGTGCGTGTGACCGCCTAGCGGTAGCAAGATAATTTGCATTTTTTTTTGCATTCTTGTGTGTGTGTGTGTGTGTGTGTGTAAATTGATGTGTGTTTGGGGTGAGAGTCATTTATATTATGAAGACTGCATGGATAAATTTTAGCTATAAAAGGCAGAACTAGAAGTATGTATTCTCTCAAGGATTTCAGAATGCATATGTTTGGTCCATCATGCCTTCAAAAATGCTTTTAGGTAGTTGCATCAGCTTTAATGTGCTTCCCAACACTTGCATTTTTACATAATGCTTTATTTTTATGTTGCATTGCATTCAAGAACTTTTTTAGGACATTTTTTTCACTTCATTTTGCAGTAAAATAGTTACTACGGTTTGTTTTGGGACAGTTCTCGAATTATACGGCAGAAAAACGTATGAAGGCTCAAAAATGTACTTACCTAAGGTTTCATACAGGATTATTTTTTTCTGGGGGGAGGGGTGGGGGAAAGAATTTAGGAAGGGGGCACATGTAGGAAAATATGTGTTTGACCACACCCACTTTTGCTGAAACCACACACATTTATGGCTGCTTTTAAGAGAGCATTAGTGAAGTAGATGAGAGAAATGATGCTCTCAAAATCACCTAGCTTGCAGGAGGTGAAGAGAAAGATGGAATGTTCAGGTGCATATACCAAACTTTTTTCCTGTAATTTTTTAACTTCTTAACATCATCCTATTCTACCAGTTGGAATAGCCACTGCAGAATGCTCGTTTAGTCAAATGAAGTTGATTAAAAGTTGTCTCAGGTCTAGAATTAGTGACATCAATCTTGGAAGACTAATGCATATTGCAATTGAAGGATCTGAATTAACTGGAGTGAACTTTCATCAAATATTAGATATACAAACAACAAAATCACAGGATACCATTATAAATCATAACCACAGAAAACTATTAAGTAGTTAATATTATTAATTTATTTCATGAATTTCTTGGGGGGGGGGGGGGAAATCCCAAGGCGCCCCCACCTCTGTATGAACCCTGCTTACTGGTCCAAATGGCACCCTCAGAGCCCTGTTTGGCTTTGTGAAGGGCCCACCCTTACCTCTTTACTTTATTTGCTGCTGGAATTATCTAACAGTATGAGCTCCTTCTGATTAAAATAATGTCTGCAATGGAGATTGTTCGCATGGCAATGGCTTTTCATCTTTACAGTGAATACTACTTACATGTCGAAGTTTCATCATCAAATATCATGTTAGCCTCTGTAAATTCCAATTATCTCTGGTACCTTGAGACGAAGTGGGACGGGGAGGGGGTGGGAAGGTCAGGGTAAGCAAGGTGAGTATTCTATACTTACACTATTGAAACAGCATGCAATCATATGCACAAAAAAAGGCCTTTGAAAGCTGTTAGTTTATGCCTAAATAAAAATATATTTTATTTTTTATTGCAATTTAATTAAAAGATTTCTTTAATGATTCAGTCATTTTCAGCTGAAATAATAGCAAATTTTCTTGTTTTAATTAACAATATTGGCTGTTACAGTGAGAAAATGGGCTATTATTAAGGTATTTCTTTGTAAACATAGTGACTAAGCTTCTTCAAAATGATTTAACCAAGCGATGCATTCTTTAAAGTTAGGTGACTTGTGTTACTGATATGTTCTATGCTTACTGATAGCAATTCTATCTAAACTAATTTAACCTTTCTAGCCAATACCACTAACTATTACAATGACTACACAACTACGAACTGATCAAATAGGTTTATATTACTAGTGAGGGAGCAGAGATTTTGTACAGCTATAAGGAGAACCCAGGTTTAAGTTATCACGAACAGCATGTTGCTATATATTACAAGTAATAATAAGGGATTGACTAGAACCAAAGTATACAGATCGTGTGTGAGGTAAAAAAATATAGTGAAGTTTAGAATTAAATGAATAAGATAATGAATGTTTAAGTTTAATTATACAATGGACATGCTTGAAATAAGTACTGTGTTATCTAAATGTGATAATGGATATGAGCTTGTTTGTGGCAGTCTAGATCCTGAACTATCTTTCTTGAGATAAATTTAATTCAAAAGTATTCCTTAAAGATTTTTTGGATGAAATTATTTCATGATTATACTCGTAGTTCTTCAATCTATCTTTATACAATTTGTAAAATATTTTAGTGCTCTATAGTTGTTAATCAAATATTGAATTACTTTTGAAGCAGTGTGTTAAGTGTGTCCTATAGTAAGTGACTGGCCTGTACAAGACAATTGTTTAAGACCCAAACCATATGATTATGCAAGTTCTATTTAGCCATAGATTTTTTTTAAAGAATAACAATATTTAAGATAACAAAAAATTTTGATTGTTCACAAAGTAGAATACATGTGTATATGCATGTAGTAAGAAGATTAAATCAAATAATATCCAAATGCAGATTGTCTACTAATATAATTATAGTATTATTTACTGCATTAACATGTTTACTTTTATTGTAGAGATATCAAATGAATTGAAAATAAAATACACATCAACTTACAGTGGGATTAATGGAGTTTTAGAAAGTATTTTTCTAGAATGGAATGATACGGTAAGTTATAGAATATTATTTTCTTTTGGACCGTGGATTAGTGACAAATTATATGCATACTATAACAATTTCGTATCATTCACTATCAATAAGTGAAGTATGCAAATTCTTTAAATAAGACTGAATGTTTACTCATGAAACCTCACATTAGCCTACTAATATTAATTTGAAAGTCCTATATCACTACTACAAATTTATCCACACACTTTCAATTTAAAATAAATAAGTCCAAGAATGGAAAAAAATCATTATTTTAAGTATTGAGGACAAAAACATATAGAGAGACTAGCAAATGGCACCATCAATAGCAATATACATAAACACTAGCATTATTTGATGAGTCATTGTTTCTGCTATGGGTTGTGCCAGACTCTTATATAAACTCACTTTGTCTGCTCATTTAGATGGCAAAAAATTGTAGACTTAGCAAAACTAGTACTCTTAGCTTATTGTTATTATTATTTCAAAATGATTGAATTATCAATAGACTAAATCTTCATAGCTGTCTTTATAGATATTTTCAGGATGCTATAGAGGTTAGACTGAAAAACATTTTTGTTGCAATCTAATCTGAAAACTTTGGCACATACAATTAATAGAGAGCAATAATTAACCAAGACCCACAGCAGTGGAAATATTGCTCTATTAAAAACATGCCTCTGAAGTGGTTATACACAATACTTTCTTCTGATGCCATTTTTCAATCAAGGAGCTCAGGCAGTCAAATACTACCATAACCGTACCTTATTTAGCTCTTGCAAAACACAAAGTATGCTAGATCATATGAGGAAAGCAGTTATTTGTACCAAAGTGTGGTAAAAAGTTCAGTTTAAGGTTATTGTTGCTAGCCACAAATTGACAATTCTTTCATTGAAACTCAATTTTAGCTACTCTAAAGTACCCTTATAATCTCTTATAAGCTAGCTGGGGAACAACAACATCTATTTTTTCAGGTTATTTCTAAAGCTGGAGAAATATTATGCTTACGAAATACTAGAAAGTCCATGTTTAGGTGGACATTCACTATTATTCTAATCCAGTTAGGTACAAAGTATTTAAGATAACTCACCATCTATATAGCCTATGAGGTTTACTTCCATTTATTCGCTCTTCCGCTAATATCAGTCTGAACAAGTCCTCTATCACTATCATCCCACAAATGATCTGCATTACCTTCAGCCATGTCTTAGGAAAGACTTCGAAATAGAAGAAGATTCTAACACCACAGGAACCCTCTTGCCCACACCCAGTGACTGGTCTTGGTTATAGAGTGTAAGAGCACAATTTAAAAAAAAAAAAAAAGTCTACTGTATATACAGTAACATCAGCCTATTAGTAACAAATTGTATTATATCATGCAGTTACATTAAAAAAAAAATTTCATTTTTAAACCAAAACTAAGCTGTTATACCTGGTAGTATCACTTATATAAAGGGTTATTTTGTTATATAATAGGATATCCTGTTATATAACCAGATAACAAGTTACATAACCATCTCACAGTCACACCTCTGTACAGAACATATACAGTGCTTCCAACTTAAAGAGTGGATTTTTTTGAAACTACTGTATAGACCCTCACTACAGTCATTTAACATACATATACCTTTTCTTCATCATCCCAATAATGTTTACAATAGTAAAACTGCCTGTTTAGAGAATGGAAAACGGAGAACAGAACTTTTCTCATTCACTCTAATACATTTTACGCCATTTTTTTTGACGTCAAGATTTTGCGGTAGTTCGTCATTAAACGTAACTAGTCAACGAGCTAAGGTCGAACGGTTATTTCCCTGAGCGGTAAGACGGGACTTTCCCTGACTGCAATCGGCTGTATGGATTCTCATCGTTCTACTAGCAGCAGTAAACGAAGTCGAAATCAGTCACAGAATTGTTGGCTGGTATATTACTAACTTGGAGCCAAGCCTATCCAAGAGGTCATCTTTTTCAAGAGCTGAAGAAAAGCTGAAGGAGTTTAATACTCTTAAGGCTCCCAGCATTCGGTATTCTGACAACATTAGGGCGATGCAGTTGGAGTCTTACGGGTTGTGCAGCTCCAGACGGAAGCTAAAACGCTGGCCGTGATTGGCAGTAACGCCGTAAAACTTGATACCTGCTAGGGCCTGAGATACAACTGTAGCTAAATCAGCCATACCCGTGCAACAATTAGCGGTAAACTGGCGCCCTTGCACAAATACGCATGCGCTGTTTTGTGACGTCGCGTTTACGTGTACTATAGGCCCACAATCCGCTGTAAACGTCATCATTTGATGACCCTTACCGTGCATAATTTTTTTTGGTGAAAAACAGCCACAACACACTTAATTTTCAAGGTATAGCTACCAAAGTTATACATAATAATTTTAAGGCAATTTTACATCATGTGTCAAAATTTTAGAGATATAACTCAATAAATTCAAAAATCCTGGCTTAAACACTTTTTTCCCTAAAATTTTAAATATTTCGAGATTCAAATTTCGTGTGCCCACAAAATTAGGCTCATATGAAACTTCAGGTATTAAAGTATCAGTATACCAAGTTATAGAGATAAGGACAAATAATTTCTCTTTTTTCAGCTTAAACACTTCCAAATTCACTGTCTTGAAGCTCCCAGTTCCATCACCTATAACCACAAAAATAACCACAAACCCACAAAATTGTTTTGTCTGTATGTTAATATGACATTAATGTATAATAATACAAATTTTTAGCTTTCTATTACACATACTTGAGAAATTATAGCGGAATTAGCAACCTTAACCAAAAAGCAAAAAAATCCACTCTTTAAGCTGGAAGCACTGTACACAACACTAATAGAGATTCTGGATTATAACTTATTGTGTTATGGTTGTTGAAACCCATATTTATGAGAGAAGTGAATTTATATATTGTCCTTACGAGCTATGGGTAATCAACCTTAATGTGAGAGAAATATTGTACTCTGTGATTTTATTCTTCATTGTTCTATATAATAAAAAAAACCCTCTTATATTCTAACCTATATGGGATTGTCTCAAGTTTATGTAGGAGAAAATTCTGGACATGAAAAATTCTGTCACAAGAATGACAGTGATAATTATTGTTAAACTAGCTGTGTGGGCCTAACGGAACCTGAACGAACATTCCGAAGAAACTACATATACTACACATGCACTTTATTTTTGTAAAGCCTCACTGACCGCTCACTGACCGCTCGCGGCCAGTCGCGGTTCATGCCCATGACAACAGTTGTTGTTATAAGTAGTGTATTCTTTCATTTTAGTTCTCAGTTATAGTTCCTATAGTTTTGAAGTTATCAAACCAGTGAAGTTGAAGTTGTAGTTACCCACCCACCCCAGCTATCTGATTATTCGGACCTAAGCTGAGACCGAGTCCTCCACCCGGTACTCCAACGTCCACGAAAGTTAATGCCACAAGGTCGCCATCCCGACAGCGAGCCTTGTACCGGGCAGACGACAAGGGCAGCAAAGTCCTCCATTTTCGATCCCCTCACTGGCTACATGGCTAGGCCCGAACTTACAACTCCGGCTGCCCTTCCGAACTGCCGTAGTCATTGCGAGCGAGATCACTAGCATTCTATTATGTAACACTGGGTTTATATACAAAATATTATTGTTACACGGTACATCCAAAAGTTGGCTACATTTAATTGTGCAACAAAATAAAATATATTGATTAATTATAAAAAGGCATACAATTTCCATAAAATATTTATTGTTGCTACTTATTATAAAATATTAAAAAATCTATTTTCAACTAAGATCACTTGAAAAATGCATTTTGCTAATATATTTAGCCATACTTCACTTTCAGGGTTTCATTTAGGGGGGGCGAAAGGGGGCATTTGCCCCCCCTTGGGTTCTAAATGCCCCCCCTTGGATTCTAAGTGCCCCCCACCCTTTTGAAAGAACCGATATTTATTAAGAGAAAAATGTAAACCAAATTAATAATAAACAATATTCACACAGCAATTCGTCTAGGTTTTTGTTCCATACTGTAATAATGTCATTTAATTGTGTAGATGAGAGCGTCTCGGGTGTCTCCATGGCTATTTTCATCAAATAGGATAATTGTGATTGCCCAATTCGATTTCGAATTCGTGTTTTAATTAGTTTCATTTTGGAGAAGCTCCTTTCCACTGAAGCAGTGCTGACAGGGATAGATAGACATATGTTTGCCAGGGTGCTAATGTTTGGAAAAATTTCACTAAGCATATCACTTGTGGTGAGCTCTTTCAACTGCAAGTGCAGGTTACCTTTCGGCTTCTTCGATAAGTAGCTTCGAAATGTTTTCCACTCCTCTCGGGTTTCGCGGGAAATAAGAGCTTCTTTGGTGTATTCATCTCCACCAGCAGTCTTAGCAGGCAGCTCTGCACCATAGTGAGCTAATAGTACATCTATTAAGTCCTCACCATATGTATGGAAGTCAGAAGAGGCAGCAGCTGGCACTTTCTTCGGATCAAAGATGCCAAATGAGGAGACAATAGCTTGTGAAATAAATCTGCTGGATATGTTTGCCTTCAGCATCCTGATAAACGGTTCAGCCACTTGTCCTTGGAATGTAGCAATGCTTTCCGTGGTTAACGTGATGTCAGTGACTTCTTCGATCTCATTCTTTGCATCCATCAGTTCTAATACCCAGTTAGCAGCAGGTAACATGGCATCATCAAGTGTATTGAGAGTGGCATCAACAAGAGGGGTGATAGCTGTCAAGTCTATTCTCTCAGTCTGGAGAGCTCTGCTCAACTTCGCCACTTGTGGCAGAACATAATCAAGGAGGTATATGGCCACTAAAGTTGAGGGCCTACATAAGGCTTTACTGATACCTAGAGCTTCAGGTGCATGTGTCTGCTCATAGATATTGTTTAGAGCAGTCACAATTGCACTGTAGCTAGCTTTGACTGCCTTCACACAGCGTTCATGGGACAGCCAGCGAGTATCTGATGGTTTCACAACTTTCAGCTCAGGTAAGTCAAGCACCTGCTGTACTGCTTTGAGACTCTCAGCTCGCTTAGGAGAATAGTGGAAACATTTCCAGAGGGTGGTGAGTGTGATGTACACATGTTTTATCCCACTGGTAGCATTAGCTGCTTGAACGCATGCTAGCTGTAGCAAATGGCAATGGCAGTGTACGAAAGTGCATGAGGTGAAATTTTCTTCAGGAGACTCTGCACACCATTGTGTTTCCCAGAGAAAGTAGCTGCTCCATCGAATCCCATACCCACCAGCTTGCTAATCTGTATGTTTTTATCTTTCATGAATTCAACAAGGGCAGAATAAATAGTCTTTGCATCAGTAGCTTTCAATGGAACTATATCCAAGAAGTGCTCAACAGGTTGACCGTCCATGTTCACCCAGCGGAAGAAAATTGAAAGCTCTTCTGTGGTCGTCACATCAGTGCACTCATCTGCCATTATGCTGAAATGGGAAGCTTGGCGAAGCCGTTTCAGTAAACATTCTTCAGCCCATAAGCCAACTGCCTCAACAAATTCAACAACAGCAACTTTAGATGTGTAGGTTGCATTTAATCTAGCTCTTTCAAGGAACCCCTTTAAATCTTCTGCACCACAACTTACGATTAGATCAATAAGTTCATCAAAATTTGTTGTGTGGGGAATGTGGCGACGAGCTAGAAAATGGGTGCAACGAATTAGAGCTTTAATGGCCATTCTGTTCTTCAACTTTTCCTCATCATTAATTTGTTGGAGTTGCTGAATGACTGACCCTTCTTGTAGTGCTGTAGCTGCAGCCATCTCTGCTTCACATGATAGGAGGTGAATATCACTCTTTGCATGAATTTTCATCTTCTCTATTGCCTTCTTCCAGTTCGTGAAAGGTTTTGAGATCCATGTTCCTCCTGTTCTTTGAAGAGAAATTCCTCTCTTCCTGCAAACCTTACAAAAAAGCTCCTTGGAAATTTTTATCAAACATCAGCCAATTGAAGCTCTCTTCCCATTTTTTGTTGTATTTTCGACTGCTTGCAGTGATTTTCTTGCTTTTCTCATGTGTAGTTAATCTTTCCTTTGCATGCTTCTCATGGACAATTAATCTTTTCTTGGCAGGACTTGGCTCCAAAAACTCAGTATCAGATTGATTGCTGTCAATTTTATCTTCTGTGTCACTGCTACTTGAGTGGCCAGGTGACTTTGAAGAGCTTGCACCACAGAAAAAAGAGCGAATATCCATTTGAGACTATCTTAAGCTGTCAGGGACTACGAGTGCTTAGAGTTCTGGTTCTGGAAGTTGTAGAATCTGTATAGATCAAAACTCAACAACTGCTACGGTGAGCTGAGGGCTGGCCTTTTTATAGCCAGCCAGCAACCGTAAGTGTGAATCAACGTGTGATAAACCTAAGGGGAGGTGAGAGTCAGAGTTGAATAGTGTGTGAAAAGCATCTAAATAGTGAATGTCACAGTTGACTGAAAATGGCTAGACGGTGGAGGTGAAAATGAGTAGCTGAATTAACTTGTCAGGATCTGACATATGCAGACCTCATTAGATAAGATTATGTTTTTTTAATGTAGGACATAGGCCTTCCAATAATTCTATTTCACTCCCACGGTGACCAGTGCCGCCCGCCCCCCCTTACATTTTCAAAACTCTATTTTGCCCCCCCTTGCAAGAATGTCTGGATGAAACACTGACTTTACTTTTCTTTGTTCTTGTAATGTCTGATTTATTTGTTCACTGATTATATTTTGTTTATGTAATCTAATAACTTTTTGTTTTGATTTTTATAGTTACAAAATTGTTTATCTACTAACTTTACTGTGGATTTGAAATCAAATAATGGTAATATATTGGATTCAAAATATCTCACCTCTGATAACTGTCCTGATATGAAGTGTTCACTACGCTTATCTGTTGCCAATATATTATCATTATATCAAGTTATTGTTGCTGCAAACAATGTAATAAATTCAACAAATACCACAAAGTTTATAATAATAGGTGAGAACTGATTTGTATTTAAAGTCACATGATTTTATGCTATTTATATCGGACAGGAAATATTTTTGATAACATGGTGTCAAGAAATGGATGCAGTGTATTCGCTAAGTGTTTAAGTACAGTAGGCAATTGCTCAGTTATATATGAACCACTTAATGAAGTTCCTATCATAATTGGACCAAATGATACCATTATGTTCTCTAAACTTAAGCTAGAAAGATATTCATTGGAAATCATCAATGTGTTACCAAATTTAGTTTCAGTGGTAAAAGCTTATAATTTGTCCACATGTAAGTTAATATTGTATTGTACTACTGCCACTGATATATAAAGTAAATTGAATATTTAATGCTCAATTTAGTGTTTTGCAATTGTGTGGTTATCACTTATGTCATATTTACTGAAGTACATTTGACCAAATAAATGTAGCAGATTGTTGCTACTGAATTTGTTAATAATAATTTTGTAACCATGTTGCAGTAGAACCACTTGTTTATCATTGCTATGTAATTTAGTGTCCATTGTAACAGAATAATATCTCAGTTTGGAAATCCCAAAAAATTTGAACTATGGCATAGTAAATAGTTAGACATTAGCTAACTACTGCATTACTTAAGGGTGCCATCACACTCTTTAAGCGCGAAAAAACTGCAGAATAGGCAATTGTTGCTAGGGTGTGTTAAACTTACTTCTGCTTACAACCACCCACCCCCCTTCCTCCCTCCCCCGAGTTATTTCATTACTGCAGGCCAGTAAATACTACTGTAGTTTGTACAAATTGGGTTAGCATGACCACAGTCACGGTAAATGAGGAATGTGTTTGGCAAAACAAAAAAAAGAAGAAATTTAGTCATGTGAACTAATTGTATTTGACACACGAGTAAATCAACCGCAAGCACGGTAAATGAGGAATGTACTTGGTAAAAAACCGGAAGCAATTTATTCATGTGAACTAATTGTATTTGACGCATGAGTAAACCAACATTCATGTGAAATGGGCAGCTACTTGGATATGCATTCTAAATGCAGTAAATTTTGCTAGAGTTTGGTCAAGGCCGTCTTGCAGTTCTAAATAGTTATTTCCTGGCGCTGTCCTGTTCACAGGTACACACCTAGAGAGTATAACCTGAAGGAGTGAAATTACGGCCACAGAAGACGAAGGCGGCGTAACATTGTAAGCTTTTTGAGAGTATTAAAACATACACAGTGTCTCTGTGAAAATTCTGCTGTAGTTCACAAGAATGACACTATTGTCCTTGTTAAAAATTTGTACTACTTTTGAAGCTTAATTTTTATTGTCAATATTTCATTTATATATTCACAGATCACAATATTACATACAATTGAATTATCACAACCATTAAAATTTATAGAACAATAGCGCAGAAATATGAACAATAAATGAAAAGCTTCTGTAGTAGTTAACCCCGAAGTGAAGGTGTAGTCACCAAAATTGCCACAATTTAATCTAGAGATAAAAAAAAAGACATTAGTGGAAGGGTAAGAAATCTGCATATAAAAGATCCAACAATCAAACAATCGGAATATGCTTGATTTTACTGACACTACAGCTATATTACACTGCTAGTTCAATATTGGCATTATTTCTATTTACACCTCAGCATTAGTTGTTAAACAGGTATGAAAATTAGACCTACCTACGTATTATACTTATAACCTGTATCCTGTACACAACAGCGAAAGACCCTTTAGTGCTCATAGCTAACATTAGTAATGGATAACAAGGCTAGAAAGTACTCACCAGAGAAGGGACAAGTTCTTTGATTACAAGTTCATTGAAAACTTGACACGTGATCAATTGCACCGAAGCGCGTGACTAAATTCGGGCGCATGTAGAGCAGAAATACTGTGTTTTTTCTATTCCCCAAAGTTTAGGAATAGCACTTTCCCTACAGTTTTGTATTTTACTGAGAGAATATTTTTAACTACTTCGACGCGAGCTTTCCAAATGTGCAAATCCGGATGCGTAGCTCCTTTTGTTCAAAAGTTACTTAAGTTTTTCTTGCGGCCAGCTCCACTTGTACATACCAGGAGAAAGCACTTACCATGAGTAAAGACTGGAAGTCTGTCCTATATCAAGAAATATACTATTTTGGACTTCACCACTGTACTGTATGGCTACTGCTGAAGTTTAGAAGTCTATTTTATATATCATTTTCTTATCCTGGTGTATGTGCCACAACAATGAGTTTTTGTGAATTCTATTTTTTGTTTTCTATAATATATTCACATTACCAGTGAACTATTGCACATGCATGATTTCTGTAAAATTCTGTGTATTAAAAAAATCTCATAGTTGTAGGGTGGAGCCCTCGTGTCCCTAATCCTTGGCAAAGTTTGAACTGTAGCTGTTCATCCATTCCTGAGCAGTATAAAATTGATTCTGGATACATTACTGTAGTGCACGATGATTTTTGATCAAAAATTTACTCTGCCCTGCCGCAACCATACAAGCGTAATGGTTAGTTATGCACTAATTTGTTGTAAAGCGAGGTGTGACTTTGAGGTAGATAATGCACAACAGTTCAGCTGGAATTCGCTACTAAGGCGCCAAGGCAATGTTATGTGGTGGCACCCTTACAGGTTTCCTCTATGTAAAAATAGTCAGTTTTTCAAAAATTGTATACATTGTGCAAAATATAATAAAATAGGCTTTCCTAGCATTCATATTGTTTAAAGCCATTTAACTGTGTAGTCTAATATTGACCTCTGCATATAAATATATAACAAAGTCTCAATAATTTAACTCATTGTAATGCAGCATGCTTAGTTTACCTGCTATTTTCAAATAATTTGCATTTGTATTGGTTAAATAAGCTGGGCAATTGTTCATGTGTTTCTTGCATGATATTATGTGATTGTATATTTTGTAGACGTGTATAGTGGAAACACCACCTTTATTAGTCTCGGAATGACTATCAATTTTATTGGAACTTTATTCATAATGTTAGGATTCATAATTGCCATCTTTAGTTATTTTTATTCCAAAACTGAAGTCATGACTAGTAAGTGATATTATAAAGAAAATAATTTCTTTAATAATAAAAGTTTTGTCTCACAATAACTTGTTGTTTGGCCAGGCAAGTTAATTGTTATTGCATTGCACAAAAGTTGTAGCTGTATATGACTGAATAGAACAGTCTGGTGACTCTGTGACATGAATACTATTCGGTGGAAATGCATAGTATATAACTTCTAAATACTTTTAATTTTAGTTATACAAAAGATTGGACATCAATGTTTGACTGAAATTGTTTTTAAATGGCACAAAAGTAATGCCAAGTTAAAACAACCATTCAACAAGCAACGTCCAGTCCATTCAAAGATATTTTAGATATTAAAGTTTATGTAATCTGTGTAAACTTTTAAAAAGACATATTAATGGGGGAAAAGACATTGACTTCATCATAGATTAAGATAAGGGAGGAGAAGGGGGTTTGGGAGATTTTGTCCCCTTACTTTTTTGGATTAGTAAGTTCTGTTCCAAAAACACACATGATGACAATAGCCAAAGTTGCATAGTTATAATGTCAAATAACTTCATTAAAGGAATAGCAGTTTGTTGACAGTACGAATAAATTGCTGAATTATGGAATTTTTATTTTGTGAAAGACTTGGTAGCTGTTCCCCAGTTTTGTTAAGTTACTGTTTTTTCTGAGTCAACTACAATGTACTGAATAATGCATTAAGAATTGTGATTTTAATCAAAGATAGTGACAGAATAAATTTTCATAATCTGGGTAGACTGAGAGCCATAGACACTTACCTGCATGGAAATTCTGATTCAAAACAAGGTACTCGTCTGTATTTATGTCCTCTATTTATATGACTCTGATAACAGTCCAATTGGACAGTCTAATAGCAGCTGCTATTAATATGTAGGCCTTTTAAAACTTTGGTTCTAGCATTTTCATAGCAGCTGCTTTTAATAAATAGGCCTTTTAAAAATTGGTTCTAGCATTTTTATAGCAGCTTCTTTTAATAAATAGGCCTTGATGCTTTTTGGTTCATTTATTTTTGTGAGTTTTGCTTTTTTTATTGTTTTATATATTATAAACTTACTATCCCAAAGAGTAAAATTTATTTGGTACATGTTTCTCCAGCAAATCAAATCATCACCAAAACACACAAGGTTTCATAAATGACAGTATTTACATGCACATGATATCTTTGTAAATTTATGTAGCTACAACAACAATTTTGCACTATTTAGCTATCATTAATTCAAAATTCATTGCACTTTCATTTTTCGATATTATATATGTATTTTTATATACTGATTCCATAAATTCAGATAAATATTTTAATTTACAATTTTTTTTATGCTTAGAATCTGGATATATTTTTTGGTGGAGGATGACTGGAACACTTGGAATAATAACATTAGCAATTGCAATTATAAATTTTATACTATGGTTCATCTATATAAGTTTATTCAATAGAAGTAAGTTAAAATACCATATATATTTTCAAACAAATAACTCATGACTGTCTCATATTAATCAATGTCATGATGTGATGCACAAGCATGCTCATACGTACACACTGTGCTTGTTATACAATATAATATAATGATTACAACTAAGGCAGCCAGCTCTCTTATATCATGTTATATTCTTTTCAATTGAATAAAACTAGCCTCCTTTTGGTCACTACTAAAGACTGTAGCTACTTCTCAATTAGTATTTGAGCATGTAAAAATTGTCCCCATAACGTTTCAAATTAACAAATGGAGTATATTAATAAATATGTATATATTATAATGTTTATGTGTAGTACCCATTTTCATACCGACAAATTTTACTGGTATGGTACGATCGTATTTCATTATTATTATGGTTGCATCTTACTTATTTTAATAACAACTTCATGGTACCAATCCACTTACACTTTGTGTATTTTGCACCCGGGATTATACGTTTATTTTCAACTTATATGCTGTGTCTTACCACTTTACTATAATGTTATTATTTATTTTTTATTCTGTTCTGTTTTCTGAACTACATTACTTAACCAAAATCTCTCTGACGTAAATAGCTCTCGCCTCAGTACTTAAACCTAAATAATCAACGTCAACAATACCATTAAACCGTTATTCCGCTTGATAAAATCTCAGGTGGAAATCTGATCTGACACTCACACTAAAATTTCTTTTCTCACAGTTCTAACAACCTCATATACACCCAAATAAACTGAATTGCTGTTTTATGAACATTGTTATGCTAATATTATTATTGTTATTATTGTTGTTATTATTATTAATATTATGATGATGAGGATTGATGATCATATTATCCTGATTATGATTTCAGGTCAAAGTAAAATTCATTATACAGAAATGTACATGAAATGTCCCGGTATTTAAATGCAGTGATCAAAAAATTGTAGCAATTACGAATTGCAAATTTCATCCCAATAATTGTTTAGAAGAACTGAAATTAATAATGTTTTAAATTTGAGGAACATGACAGAATAAGTTTATTAATGGCTTATATCATTTGATCTATTTTTTTAACATTGCAAACCTAAAGGTTGTTCATTAACATAAAACAGAATTGTAAGGTGACATGAATAATTGAGAAATTATATTAAATTGGTTGTAAAAATAGTGTATATTTCGCTATACTTGAATAGTCGAGAAATACAACCAGGTCTCCTGTCTTTATAACGTGCCACTTCCTTATGATAGTGTTTTCTATTATTTTTTTTTGTTTTTATCTCCTCTGTGAAGAGGCACATGACTATGTTTATCCCCATTTTTTTTGTGCCAAGTTTCTTTAGCATTATCTAAAATGATCTTCAGGAAGTTAGTGACAACCATGGAAGCTCCCATTTTCCACTTGTCGCAAAATAAGTCACCTATTATGCCCTTTTATGCACAAACTCTATATTTAAGTCAGTTATTTTACTAAAATTTTATAAATAAAACAACAAAAGCTACCGAATTTAATGAAACGTATTTTTTATTAACACTCAGCTACATTATACTTACTAGCAAGTACCTAACCATACAGTGGTTCCTGATGTACTAACTTGTACAAATTAGGAGTGCAGTAGCTTAAGGTAATTTTTATTCATCATTTCAATTCCAGTTTTTCTTATTCCTCTTTTCAACTCAGAAATTTCTTCTCCTCTTTAGTGTACCTTTTCTGCTCCTCAGTATATCTATCCTTTGTGTATTTTATATGATATTTTCTTTCACTTCTTCATTGAAGTAGATACAATAGTCTGTTTTTCTCACCACCTATATTATGTTTTGTTTTTTGTTTTGTTTTTATCATTGCATTCTCCTCCTCTGCCATTCTAAAACCCATGATTTGTGGTGAAATATGATTATCTACTGTAGCAATACACTAGCGGACTATGGTTGACACATACTTACGTAAATAAAAAATATATTGCAGTTTTTGTGTCTTGTAACACTTTGTTTGGTTTTCCAAAATATAGGCACTTATTTCTTCAGTTAAAGTAATATGCTTTTAATGTTCCTATAGGGTTAATTTGTTAATATATATATATAATTGGATGTGTGTAGGTGTGCGTTGTTCTACGGAAGAGCCAACAGAAGACAGTTTAGCTGTAGTAGCTACATCAATCGCATTCTTAGTACTTGCTCTATCAGTAATGGTATTTGGTAGTACAATAATACCTAGCAAACGAAGTTTTTCATTTGAAAGACTACAAGAAAAAGAGGTATTTCAGGTTATTTATCATTAATAGACAGTATTAAAAACAAGTCCAACTTTTGCATTCTACATTTATCTGTGTTCTTTCTACATTTGCCTATGCTCTTTCTTTCTTGTCATGTTTTCTTCTTGATTGCATTGGTGAACACTACTCCTTATATGTGGTTCTAGATGTGATACTACATTAGATAACTTCTAAATTGTATATGCAGTCTGCTATGTAAGAATTTGTACTCTTGATAAATCCTAATCATAGTTTGGATCACATACTATAGCTATGTAACAAACATGTGTGCTTGTAGCTTTATTTCATTATATAATAGTTTAATTATTCGTTTTGGCCTTGACGTTAACATGAATGACTTCATTGATTAGACTGTAAATTATAGTGGCATTATTTCTTTCTAATAAACTAATGACTGTAAAACTTTATATTAAACAATGTTGCAAACAGGCTATAGGCACACTCTCACATGGACTCCATTTACTGCCCACCTCCATCTAATCTCAAACCATATTTAATAAATATAAATTGTAAGAAATTGACCAAACAAAGAATGTACAGAGGTACGGCTTTTGCTATTTAAACATACAACTATTACTCTATCAGGTATCACACTACTACAAATTAAATTGACATAGGAATATATTTTTGCAGCTAACATTATTAACTTTATGCTACAAATAATTTTCTTTATTTTTAGGAATCTGAAATGTTTGTAATTGGTTTAAAAGCACCAACATGCAGTAAAAAAAATGAATGTTGCATTAATTGCAAAATCAATACTGGAAAAGCTGACATTGGCAATTGTTGTAAACATTGTGGAAAGGTAAACATCCTTTATATATGTAATATGTATTGGTCAAATTAAATAAATGTTGCATAAATATCATTGTAATGCATTATACATAGAATATTTGAGTTCAACTCACAGCCAAAATTTAAAATAAATTGAAATATAGAATAGTAGCAAGTATCGTGTCACACAGTGGCAGTTGATGTAACGACTTTTGCAAATTAGGAATGCAGGTTTTTTTTTCATTTTTAAATCCTCTACCACTAAAGTTAGTTGTCCTCTCCTGCATGCTTTCTTTCTTCATGAACCCTTTCCTCTGTTCAGTTCTTTCTTTTCAAGTCATGGATTACCGTCTCCTCTGTCTAGCATTTTGTGCTTCTCGATCTCTCTGTCTTTTTATGCGTAATTTTGGCTTTCTAAAACTTGCTTTCTCTTATCAGCTTTTGCCTGACCTTCTTACTAATCACCTCCTTATTATGATGACTAATTCTGCTCAGCTAATGATTTATTCATGGATGCACATTTGAGAGGGTTGTAGTATTCATCCTGTCTGTTGGTCTGTCTGTCTGTCATGCTCTTATATTAAAAATTATTACTGACAACTAACAGACTTTGGTACTTGCTTATTCAGAACAATGATTTATGACATTTCATTGCGTTACTTTCTTATTTTGTGGTGATAGTTGAGAAAAACGCTAAGCTATCAGCCCCATGTAGGCACTAGCTTTTGTGGGTGATGCACATTTTTGTCACATCTTAATTACTTAGCTACAGTAATAATATTCTTGCAGTATGTGATAATAGTTGTGCTTTATGCTGAGAAAGTAGCCGAGTACTTGAATCTAGTGAATCTATCAGTGGGTGTCCTTCACATGTTTAGTTTCTCTTATGAAGACAGCATTAAATTGTCATCTACATTGCACAGCTGTACTGATATCAAATAAATCTAGAAATGTTTTAATAGCGAGTTAGCTAGTGTAGCACTTCTTTTCATGCTTTAACATTACGGTAATTTTGTTTATAGCTGATAACACAAATAATTTCTCAACACATTCCATTTTCTGTGCATAGGGGAGCGAAGACACCAAAGTATTATACTTCGATAAAATATATCTTTAGTTTACGACGTGAAAAAAAGCAATTAATAAAGTCTAAGTTGGCATAGAAAAGTGTAGAATACAAATTAGCCATAATGACTAATGTCATGAAAATTCGTGATCGGATTTGGGAAAATCCGCCTAAACGCGACAACCTATTTTTTTCTGTTTCTCCAGGTAAGCCTTATGGGTCAATTTTTTTTCAAAAAATTTTTTATGGCAGAAATGGATAGACACCAGTTAGCTCTAGCTTATGACGCAGTTGTAAGCTCTGGCGAGCTCTAGAACTCACGCTATGAGGCTAGAAACACTTGCCGGTTGGACTAGTGTACAGAACGTTGCTAAGAAATTATTGGCGGGCTTTTCACTAACGGCGGGGAAAAAAACTGTAACTAATTCACTTACTATTCTACATAATCCACATACTCACGCAATTCTTGCCATCATAGTTTCTCGAGGAGCCTTGCATTAAGTCTTTTTGACTTCTTTCAATCCGCCTGTAACCGGTTTAGTCCGTAGTGTCCCGGAGACACGCCGTAATAGTATACGAATAAAAGGCACGCCCCCTGACCTTAGCAACGCCTTTACACGGCACTTTTTCGAAATCAGCAATATTAAGTTTAGCAAAAATACTGAAGTGTTGTAGTGCGTAGGGCGAAGACGGCTTGTGCTACAGCTTCCAAATTTGGAGGACGACATCCCAAGTCCCCGTGCAACGTACTGGTAGAATAAATTAGAAAACTTTAGATGCCGCGTTTAGACGGATT